>Ga0156273_135_pt1 | contig 21702 bp, 21 predicted proteins | sample RifCSPlowO2_12_FD_107922 | JGI IMG/M metagenome (GOLD analysis project Ga0156273, IMG submission 107922) | Gammaproteobacteria bacterium RIFCSPLOWO2_12_FULL_38_14 | reverse complement strand
ATATCAATTCTGGAAATGCAATACCTATACCAAATAATCCGGGTCCGATAATGCCTGTTTTGGGATGATATTTACATTTTTTTAAGCCTTTGATAGTGATTTTTCTTGCTTGGAATCCAATGGCGTAAATTATTTTATTAGATTGTTTTAATTTATTTTTAAATGTTGGGTCCTGAATATGAATTCGTTCTATTTTTTCGGGAATATTCTTGAGGAGTTTTTGTTTTGCCCAATAAGCCGTTGTTCCTTTCAAGCCCGTGTTGTCGTGCAAAATAAAAGAGGGGAATTCCACTGCAAATTTGAGTGGGTTGCGATAAAAATTAATAATTTTTATATCTAAATTGAGTTCATATAAATTTTTTAATACGAGGATGGCAGAATGAGATGAGCCTAAGACCGCGATCTTATCTTTAGATTTGATTTTTTTTCTTAATTTTATAGGGTTTAAGGCGATTTCCAAAGGAATGAATTTTTTTTTAAGATCTTTTTTTTGAATGGGGTCAGAGCCAATGGCCAGAATAACGTTTTCAGCATAAGCCTTTTCTTCCTTGCTAATTTCAAACTCCCATTTTGTTTTTTTAAATCTCAATGATTGAATATATTTTTTTTCGTGATTTATTTTTTTTAAAAATTGTTTTGTGACCCATTGTAATGGTGAAACAATTTCTTTTAAAAAGCAGGTTTCTTCTGGTTTCTTTTTTAATTTTTTATTTTTAGGGCAAGACTTATAGTGAAATGATTTTGTTGAATTTAAAAATTTTTTGAAAAATTTTATCTTTGTATTGCTGGGTACATTTTTCCATTTTGTGCCTAAGTCTCCGACTGCAAAATGGGGGTCAACCCAGAGAATGCTTTTTTCGGGGATGCCCAAATCAAGTAATTTCCCGACAGCTAAAATACCCGCGGGCCCTGCGCCAATGACAAGCCATTTAAAAAATTTCATTCTGGTTTTTTGTATCGTTTTGAGATGTCGTCGAGTATGTTTTTGATTATACTGCTCGCGGTGGTTTGAAAAAAGCAAGGAAAGAGTGCGTGGATGAAGCAGGCTGAGCTTGCCAGGGCTAGTTTGGATGCGTAGGAAAGAGCGAAGCGCAAATGTTGAAAATAAGTTTCGTTCGCTTGATGTAAGTGAGAGGTTGGGCGAGTTTTCATATACGAGCCGGATAAGTTAATTTAAAAAAACAGAATAAATAGCAAGATACTTAATTTTTAGTATAGCAGTGAAAATGGCAATAGTTTAATCGGGATTATATGAAATTGCTCACAAATACCCTCTGTGCCCAATCTCATTTAGTGCCAAACGATCAAGTCATGTTTAGTATTCATACTTGTTTGGTAATATCGATAGTATGTATAAATTTAAAAATCCTAGTTTTAACGTAATGAAAAAATTTGAGTTATTAACTTCGCATCTGTAAGAGGTAAGAGCTATGGTAAAAATTAATGATATCAATATGTATTATGAACTGCATGGGAAAAGCAATGATAACCCCATTATTTTAATTGCTGGTTTCACCTGTGACCACACCTTTTGGGCAGGTATCCTCGACCAACTAAGCGAAAAACATCAGGTATTGATTTTTGATAACCGAGGAGTAGGACAGACTGATAGCCCTGACCATCCTTATTCTATCGATATGATGGCTGATGATGTTATGGCATTGAGTAATAAATTGGGTTTGAAGAAGCCGACCATCATTGGCCAATCCATGGGTGGTGCAATTGCACAAAATATTGGGAAACGATATGAAAATCAAATTAACAAAATTGTGTTAATTAACACGTTTGATCGTCTGACTAAAGCGCCAGAAATGGCATTAGAAGTAAGGGGTGAATTACAACGATTGAATTTACCAATGACTTATCGCGTGCAATCTATCGTATCTTGGGTCTTTTCTAGTGAATTTCTTTCTCAACCAAACCAATTAACAAATCTGATAAAGATTGCAGAAAATAATCCTTATCCACAATCTTTAATTGGGTATGAACGTCAACTAGGTGCATTAAAATCTTTTGACTCACATTCATGGTTACATGAAATTAAATCATCTACATTAATTATCGCTGGTGAAGAAGATATTATCGCACCGTTAGTTGGTTCGAAAGAACTACAAAAGGGAATAGGTAATAATACACAAATTGTAATGATAGCTGGAGGTCATGCAAGCCCTATTGAACAACCTGGTATGGTTGCTAGAGCGATTTTAAATTTTATTGATTAGGGGCACGCCTTAATAATTTTGCTTACTAGTTAACGGTTTTTTCACGTTCGACTAATTAACTGTGTGAATAGTATTTTGAAAGTCTTTGATTTTATTGGTGGGCCGTGTTGGGATCGAACCAACGACCTATTGATTAAGCGTTTAGAAGTTGTATTTTGAGATATTTTTAATTTTTATTAAACCTCTTCGTTATCATTATAAAACAAGCCTATAATGCTGCTTCAATATTTTAAAAAAGTTTGAATCTCTTTTACAACACATGAACGACATGCTTTTAAAACAACTGAGAGAAGAAACCATGAATAACGATAATAGTTTAAATATGGGTGAAGTGTTGCTGTATCAAACCGCAGATGGTAAGACGTGAATTGATGTGAAGCTTCAGGATGAGACGGTTTGGCTAACGCACGGGCAAATGGCTGAACTGTTTCAAAAGGACAAAAGAACGGTTTCTGAGCATATTTTAAATATATTTAAGGAGGGAGAGCTAGATGAAGGTTCAGTTGTCCGGAAATTCCGGAGAACTGCCTCGGACGATAAGAATTATATGACTAATGTTTATGATTTGGATGTGATTATTTCGGTCGGCTATCGTGTTAAATCTCAACGAGGTACTCAATTCCGCATTTGGGCCACCCAACATCTAAAAGAATACCTGATTAAAGGTTTTGCTATGGACGACGAGCGTCTTAAGCTTCGGGCTGGTGGCAATTATTTTGATGAATTGCTTGCGCGAATTCGTGATATTCGTTCTTCAGAAAAGATTTTTTGGAGAAAGATCTTAGATGTTTATTCCACAAGCATTGATTACACCCCTAATATCCAGGATTCCCAGTTATTTTTCAATGAAGATTTTTTCGAGTAGTTAAAATTGAAATTATATTTTTTTAGTGAAATAAAGCACTAGATCGTCATCGACTGTTACCATGCTACTATGTTTTACTTCTTTACATTTAGAGTGCAAGCCATTTCCATCTGGTAAAAAGCCAAGGCGAATATAGAGCCGCTGAGCATCTCCGTAATCACGAGTCATACCAACACCTAATCCAATTTTAGTGTGTCTGTGGTCTTTTGCTGCCTGTTCGCATTTTAGGAGAAGCATAGTGCCAATACCTTTTTTTCTAAAACCTGGAAGTACATTTAAATCAACAATTTCTGGAATGTTATTGATGTAGAAGAATGAATAATCTGCTTTCCATTTTAAGGTGACGTAACCACAAAATTTCTGATTAATTTTTGCAATCCAAATCGAGCGAAGACTTTCATTTTGTTCTTGAAGATAAACAGTATAGGTAATTTTTGGTTTATTCCATCCAATATTTTTAAAGGCTGTGACTATCTCATCAATATCATTTTCATGTAATGGGGAAAGTTCAAATTTATTGTCTTGATCATTTTTATTATGGAAATCCTTTCGCAGAAAATAAAAAATTGAATTTTTTAAAAACCCATGTCTTTCAAATTCAACGTTAAACCCTAGTTTTTTATAAAACCCAAGTGCCTCCCAATCCATTGTGTTTACTGTTGCAAAGGTGCAGCCCTGTTCTTTGCCCCATTTTTCGGCAGCCGTCATGAGTTGATTGCCATAAGTTTTGCCTCGTAGGGGTTCGTCTATCCATAATGAGTCGATATACGAACAACCATACAGATTGCAGCCACTACATCCTCCCCGAATAGCGTTCTTCTCGTCGCGAATAAAAAAGGCGAAGGACTCAATGGGTTTATGCCCTTTTTTCTGTTTTGCATATTCCGCAATGCCGTTCCAGAGTACTAGTACATTGTTGTGATGAGGGTGGGGCTCATAAGAGATAGAAAGTTTCATTTGGTGGCCCATGGGAAATTTATTTCTAAAATTGTGTTTTGTAAGTCTTTGATTTTATTGGTGGGCCGTGTTGGGATCGAACCAACGACCTATTGATTAAGAGTCAACTGCTCTACCAACTGAGCTAACGGCCCAACATTTTACTGCAGAAGCCGGGCCATCCTGGCCCTGTATTTTTCACGTTAGAGATGCCCCCTGGGCAACATCCTGTTGCCCGTTTGCCGCTTGCACGCTCGCGTCAAACCCAACTGAGCTAACGGCCCAACATTTTACTGCAGAAGTCGGGTCATCCTGGCCCTGTATTTTTAAATGGCTCCAAAATTGGGGTGAACGATGGGGCTCGAACCCACGACAACCGGAATCACAATCCGGGACTCTACCGACTGAGCTACGCTCACCATATTACTGTCCAAACCAGGCCATCCCTGGCCTTCTATCGTTTCTCATAAGAGAGGCCCCCTGGGCGACATCCTGTCGCCCGTTTGCCGCTCGATTTACTCGCGACAAACCCGACTGAGCTACGCTCACCATATTACTGTCCAAACCAGGCCATCCCTGGCCTTCTATCGTAGGACTTACGCAAAACATCGTCTTTTTGGTTGCAACGTCGTTATAAATCTTGCTCGCGTCCTCATTTATTTATTATAAACTACGGCGCTCACTCGATTTATGCCTTGTTGCAACACAAAAATACTTGTTTTGCATAAGCCCTACGTTGTTCTTCGTAAGAGACGCCCCCTGGGCGACATCCTGTCGCCCGTTTGCCGCTCGATTTACTCGCGACAAACCCGACTGAGCTACGCTCACCATGTTACTGTCCAAAGCAGGCCGTCCCTGGCCTTTTTCCAAATCCTCCCTTCTCCCGCTTGCGGGAGAAGGTGACTGCGCCAGAGCGCGAAGCGCGTAGGCGAGTCGGATGAGGGTCTAGAAGCGTAAAAAAACCAAAACATCATAAACAATTTGTAATGCTGTTTACAAGTAAAATTGATTCTTGTATCTTAACTTCTTTTTTTTATCCCTCACAACATCATGAAGCTTCTTACAAAATCTATATTTCAATTTAGTATGGTGTTGCTTCATCATCACTATCCACGGTTTTTTGTGATTATTCATTAGCTAAGCTCAATCCAAGATAACTTTTTTTATTTCAAATTTAATTTTATTGAGGTTATTCCTATGCTGAGCTTGCAAGATGTCACTATTGCACGTGGTGCCAACGTGTTAATAGAAAAAATCAATCTGTCCGTGTTTCCAAAACATATCATCGGTATGGTCGGTGATAACGGTTGCGGTAAAACAAGTTTGTTTTCGGTAATTCTGGGCTTGCTAGAAACCGCTCGCGGGGAAATTCTTTTAAGCAAAAATTTAAAAATAGTGAGCCTAGAGCAGGAAGTTCCTGCACTCGATATGAGTGCGCTGGATTATGTCATCTCAGGCAACACTGTTTTATTCGATACGTTTCAAAAATTAAAATCTGCCGAAGAAAAAGAAGATTATGATGCCTTAATGCAATGTCATACTGTGTTGCATGAAATCAATGGGTATGGCGCAGAAAGCATCGCTTCAAAAATTCTAAAAGGTTTGGGATTTTCTCAAGAAGAAATGCAGAAACCCGTGAAAACTTTTTCAGGCGGGTGGCGAATGCGTTTGAATCTTGCAAAATGTTTGTTTGCCCCTAGCGAATTGCTATTGCTGGATGAACCTACGAATCATTTGGATATGGAAACGATTTTGTGGCTAGAAGCGTTTTTGAAAAATTATTCCGGTGCAGTTCTCATGATTTCACATGATCGCGATTTTCTCGATGATACAGTGACGCATATCGCGCATATCGAAAATAAAAATTTAAAACTCTATTCAGGAAATTATTCACAGTTTGAGATTTTACGCGCGCAATATATTGCTCTGCAAAACGCACAACATAAAAAACAACAATCGAAAATAGCACATATGAAAAAATTCGTTGATCGGTTTCGCGCAAGTGCAACAAAAGCAAAACAAGCCCAGAGTCGTCTTAAAGCAATTGAAAAAATGGAAATCATCGCGCCCCTCTATGAGTCTTCACCTTTTCAATTCCATTTTCTAAAACCTGACCGTATGCCCAATCCTATGATCACAATGCGAAAAGTAGATTTGGGTTACGATAATCATGTTGTGCTCAGGCGAGTTGATTTGGGTATTTTGGCAGGTCAGCGTATTGGTCTTTTAGGTGTTAATGGCGCAGGAAAAAGTACGTTGATTAAAAGTATTTGCGGAGAGTTAACGCCGATGCAAGGAGATATCGTGCGCCCTCCCAGTTTAAACATTGGTTATTTTGCACAGCATCAAGTGGACTATCTTCCCTTAGAATTATCTTCTCTGGAATTACTTAAAAAATTAAATAATACAAAAACAGAAAAAGAACTTATTTCTTATTTGGCGAGTTTTGGGTTTAGTCGCGATCAATCCTTGGCGCCTCTGGGTCAGTTTTCAGGGGGTGAAAAATCACGCGTTGCTTTGGCATTAATTATTTGGAGACGGCCCAATTTACTTTTGTTAGATGAGCCTACCAATCACTTGGATCTTTCTATTCGCCAAGCACTTGTGTTTGCGCTGGAAGAATATGAAGGCGCCATGGTCTTGGTGTCACATGATCGTTATTTAATGAGGACCTTGGTGGATGAGCTTTATTTTATTGAAAAAGGTAAATTGAATCGTTTTGAAGGAACAGTGCAGGATTATCAAGAAATGAGTTTGAATGCATAATGGCATCTTGAAGTGTATTCAAAATTAAAATATTTTTTGAAAATTAATATTTTCTTAATAAAAAATTCTAAAGTTCATGTTATTGTAAGCCCAATTCAAATTAATGATCAGAGACCATTATGTCTAATTTTAATGAAATTTTAAATTCTCATACCGAATCAATGGAAAGAGCTATGAATTTATTGGGGCAGAATGCGCGGACTCTTCAAGAGAGTGCGTGGGCTCTTCAAGAGAATGCGTGGGTTATTCAAAAGAATCTGACGATTTTTCAAGAGAAGAAGCGGACTCTTCGAGGTAATGAATTGATTTCTCAAGAGAATGCACGGATTCTTGGGAGGAGTGGAAATATTCTGAAAAAGGATGAGGAGACGCTTCGAGATAATGCTCGGCTCTCTCTGTTGTATCTTGCTCGTATCGCCGATGTGCTTTCTGCACTTGAGGGCCAAGATTCGCAATGTAAGCTTCCGTCTATATACGATATAGAAGTGACTTATGTGGCATCTTTAAAAAAATACTTGAAGACGGCCTCAGGGTTGATGTGCGAAATAATGAATACACCGGGCAGTGTTATGACTCAATTCCTCGCTTCAGATGATATAGGGGGTTATAACGAACAGTCTGCAGTGTTATGGTTGAATGCAAGGCTTCAACTCATGATTTCTCTTGTAAGCAATTTTAGAGAGGGTGATGATGTAATTTTTTCTGCTAATAATGCTGATACGAGTAACAGATCTTCTTCTTTTAGAATTTAAAGGAGTAGGGGAGTAAATCAGTAAATTTAATTGTTTGTAAATGTCCTTGTGGATTGCAAACATAAACTTGCATGTTAGGTTTTGCAAATTCACTGAGTTGTTGCCGGCAATTGCCACAGGGTGTGCACGGTGAATCATTAATAGCGACAAGCAGTAAATTTGTTATCTTTCGTTCGCCCGCCGTGATCATCGCGCCTATGGCTGCACCTTCTGCACATTGTGTTGTGCCAAATGCAATATTTTCTACGTTTGTGCCCGCAAAAAAAAGATTGTTCTCCGTTCTGATACAACAACCAACTTGAAATTTTGAATACGGTGCATAGGCATTGTTTCTTGCAGAAATAGCTTGCTTTAGCATTTTTTCAAAATAAACAGGTAGTTTCATTTTTGTTGTCTCATATTGTATATGGCGCGCCCGGCAGGATTCGAACCTGCTACCCTCGGCTTAGAAGGCCGATGCTCTATCCAAGTGAGCTACGGGCGCAAAAACGGCGTCCTTTTCCTTACTGCGTCTTTTTGACTAGATCTATCGTTATAAATAGGCTGATGTAAGTGGTCGGGGTAGAGGGATTTGAACCCCCGACAGCCTGCTCCCAAAGCAGGTGCGCTACCAGGCTGCGCTATACCCCGAAACTTGTCGATGATACAGAAGTTCAAATAAGAAATCATGTGCCCTTGAATTATCCGAATGTCACGCGTAAAATTGTGAAACTTTGACGCGGGGTGGAGCAGTCTGGCAGCTCGTCGGGCTCATAACCCGAAGGTCGTAGGTTCAAATCCTATCCCCGCTACCAACTTTGAAAAATGAAATCGTTACACGTTTTCTGGCAGTGAAAGTAACGATTTTTATTTAAAAGAAAAGCCCTATATGGGCTTTTTTTATTGGCATAGCCTTTTTTATTTTTGAAGTTTGCAATGTTAATTGCAGATGGATGTGAGGTGAAAATCATGAATAAAGAAATTTTATTGGTTGCAGAAACAGTTTCAAATGAGAAAGGCGTCGCGGAAAAAGTTATTTTCGATGCGATCGAGGCAGCCTTGGAAATGGCAACGAAGAAACGTTACGGTCAAGAATTTGAAATCAAAGTTTCTGTGGATCGCAATACAGGGGATTATAAAACCGTTCGTTTATGGACGGTGATCGATGATGCAAGTGAAGAAGGTATCGAAAATCCTCATGTCCAATTACTTTTAGCAGAAGCGCAGAAAAATTATCCTGATGCGCAAGTGGGCGATGTTATCGAAGAGGCCATGCCTTCTGTTGAATTTGGTCGTATCGCGGCTCAAAGCGCAAAACAAGTCATCGTGCAAAAAGTGCGAGAGGCGGAACGCGCGCAAGTCGTGCAAAATTATCAAAGCCGTAAGGGTGAGTTGGTGTCAGGTGTTGTGAAGAAAGTGACGCGCGATAACGTCGTTTTAGATTTGGGAAATAATGTTGAAGCGATTATTCCACGTGAAGAAATGATTCCGCGTGAGGTGGTGCGTCCTAATGATCGTATCCGTGGTTATCTTTATGATGTGCGTTATGAGCTTCGTGGTGCCCAATTGTTTGTGAGTCGCACACGTCCTGACATGTTAATCGAGTTATTTAAAATTGAAGTGCCTGAAATTGGCGAGGAAGTGATTGAGATTAAGAGTGCTGCACGCGATCCGGGCTCACGCGCTAAAATCGCAGTGAAAACAAATGATGGTCGTATTGATCCTATCGGTGCTTGTGTGGGTATGAGAGGTTCACGCGTGCAAGCTGTTTCCGGTGAGTTGGGCGGGGAGCGTATCGATATTGTGTTGTGGGATGATAGTCCTGCGCAATTGGTGATTAATGCGATGGCGCCTGCAGAAGTGGCTTCGATTATTGTCGATGAAGATAAACATACGATGGATGTGGCTGTTAAAGAAGAGCAGTTATCTCAAGCGATTGGTCGTAATGGTCAGAATGTTCGTTTGGCAACGCAATTAACGGGTTGGGCGATCAATGTAATGACGGAAGACCAAGCAAAACAAAAAACAGAGTCTGAAGCAAAAGATGTTTTACAATTTTTTGTGAAGCATTTGGATGTCGATGAAGATGTTGCGCGTGTGTTGGTTGACGAAGGCTTTGCTTCTATCGAAGAAATTGTTTATGTCCCAGAAGAAGAATTGTTGGATATAGAGGCGTTTGATGAAGAAGTTGTTGCTGCACTGCGTCAACGTGCACAAGATTATCTGTTAACAAAGATGTTGTCGGGGGGGGGAGCTAAAATGCCAGCAGAAGATTTGCTAAAGATGGAAGGGATGACAGAAGAACTCGCTAATCAGTTTGCAAAAAAAGGAATTTCAACAATGGAAGATCTCGCAGAGCAATCTGTGGATGATTTACAAGCGATAACGGATATCAGTAAAGAAGAAGCAGGGCGGCTGATTATGACAGCACGTGCTCCATGGTTTAAATAAAGTGTAATCAAAGGTGTGATAGATATGTCAACCGTGACAGTTAAACAGCTCGCCCAGGTCGTTGGAGTTTCTGCCGATCAATTGCTTAAGCAATTGCAATTGGCAAATATTAAAAAACAATCTGCCGAGGATGTTATCTCTGATGAAGAAAAAGCGCGTTTGTTAACACATTTGGCGCAAGCACCTAAAAAAATTACATTGAAGAGAAAAACAGTTAAAGAAGAAGTTAAAGCATCGCCTCAAACACGAGGGAAAAAAGTTAATGTTGAAATTCGTCGTAAGCGGACATTTGTAAAACCTTCTGAGGCGGAGCCTGAGCTTGTTGTCGTGTCTGAAGAAATAAATATGTCTGTCGAAGCGGCTGTAATCTTAGAAGAAACTCAAAAACTTCCTGAAACAGAAAAAACGATACTTCCTGAAAAATCAACTGAAGAAATGCCGGTATCTTCAGCGCCTTCTTTAGTTGTTACAGAAGAAAAAACAGAAAAGAAAGCAAAGCATGAAAAGGCAGAAACACCTTCTAAGCGAACTGCAGCGGATGAAGAAGGTGATCGTCGTCGTCGTATGGCAGAAAAAAAAGGAAAAGGGCGAGGAAGTGAAAAAAGTGAAGTGATTAAATATCGTCGAGGTTCATCAATATTTTTAGACGATGGTCCTGAAATCGACGAGATGCGGCCGCGTCGTCGTGGGAGAAAATCTCAAGCGGCGACTCAATTTATTAAACAAGAATTTGAGAAACCCGTTGCGCCGGTTGTGCATGAAGTCATTATTCCTGAAACGATGTCTGTTGCTGATTTGGCGCAGAAGATGTCTGTGAAAGCAGCAGAAATGATCAAAGTTATGATGAAATTAGGTGTGCTTGCGACAATTAATCAAGTCATCGATCAAGATACTGCGGTTATTGTGGTTGAAGAAATGGGTCATAAGCCCAAAATAGTAAAAGAAGATGAAGTTGAAACAACGCTGATCAGCGAATATGCACAAGAGGGAGAACAAAAAACACGGCCTCCTGTTGTTACCATCATGGGGCATGTTGACCATGGTAAAACTTCTTTGCTTGATTACATTCGTAGAACCAAGGTGACCCAAGGTGAGGCGGGTGGTATTACACAACACATCGGTGCTTATCATGTTGAAACGCCTAAAGGGATGCTTACGTTTTTGGATACACCAGGTCATGCCGCATTCACGGCGATGCGCGCGCGCGGAGCAAAAATCACAGACATCGTTGTATTAGTTGTTGCGGCTGATGATGGTGTGATGCCACAAACCATTGAAGCGATACAGCATGCACAAGCAGCCAAAGTTCCTATTGTTGTTGCAATCAATAAAATGGATAAATCCTCGGCGGATCCTGAAAGAATTAGAAATGAATTGTCGCAATATAATGTGATTTCAGAAGAGTGGGGTGGGGAGTCACAGTTCGTGCCTATTTCTGCAAAAACAGGCATGGGTATTGATAATTTACTAGATGCTATTTTGGTGCAATCTGAAATTTTAGAATTGAAAGCACAAGTGAATGTTTCTGCGCGTGGTGTGATTATTGAATCTCGTTTGGAAAAAGGGCGTGGGCCTGTTGCAACGATGCTTGTTCAAAATGGTGTGTTGAAGAAAGGCGATATTTTATTGGCAGGGCAAGTCTACGGTCGTATCAGAGCAATGTATGATGAGCGCAGTGTTTTAGTTGAAGAAGCGGGTCCTTCTATTCCCGTTGAAATTTTGGGTTTGTCTGATGTGCCTGCTGCTGGAGATGATGCTTTTGTTGTGCCGGATGAACGAAAAGCTAGAGAGGTTGCCTTGTTTAGACAAGGTAAGTTCCGTGAAGTACGTTTGGCAAAACAACATGCCTTAAAACAAGAAGCTTTATTCGAACGTGTGGGTGAAGCGGGAATTAACACCTTGAATCTTGTGATTAAAGCGGATGTGCAGGGTTCTGCAGAGGCTTTAAGTTTGGCGTTGTCACAACTTTCTACTGAGGAAGTGAAAATAAAAGTCATTGCAAGTGCCGTGGGTGGGATCAACGAATCAGATGTGAATCTTGCGATTGCATCCAAAGCCATGATCATTGGATTTAACGTGAGAGCAGATGCGACGGCAAAACGCCTTGTGGAATCCGAAGGCATAAGAATGAATTATTACAGCATCATTTATAACGTGATCGATGATATTAAAAATGTCATGAGCGGTATGTTAAATCCTGAAATCAAAGAACAAATTCAAGGTTTGGCGCAAGTGCGTGAAGTATTTCATTCTTCTAAATTTGGTGCAGTTGCGGGTTGTATGGTGATAGAAGGGATGGTGAAGCGAAATGGTCGCATTCGTGTGCTGCGCGATCATATTGTGATTTACGAAGGTGAGCTTGAATCTTTGCGTCGGTTTAAAGACGATGTGAGTGAAGTAAGACAAGGGATGGAGTGTGGTATTGCTGTAAAAAGTTATAATGATGTCAAAGTGGGTGACCAAATAGAATCGTTTGAAGTTATCAGTATTACGCGTGTGATAGATGATAAAAAAACTGAACGAGTGCATTCAAAGTGAGAAATAAGAATGGCAAGAACATTTACTCGAGCGCAGCGTGTTTCTGAATTAGTTCATCATGCCTTGGCCAGATTAATTCAACGCGAATTGCCTTCTAAAGAGTTTGGTATGATCACAGTGACACAAGTGAAAGTATCTGCGGGTTTGGATCATGCGAAAGTGTATGTCACTGTGTTACAAGAAAAAAAAGCAAAAGAAGCGCTTCTTTTTTTAGAAGAAAACAATAAACTTCTCCGACATTTATTATCAAAAACGATTCAGCTTCGCATTGCGCCGCAATTAAAATTTTATTATGACACTTCTTTAAATGATGCAAGAAAACTAACGCAATTGATCGATGAGGCTGTGGCCTTAGATCATGGTTTGCATAAGGACACCTCTAAAAATTAGAAATAAATCTACCTGTAACTTCGTATCTTCATGGGGTAACGGGCATAGGTAACAATTTTCATTTTTCGTCAATATCATTTCATAATGCAAAGAGGTTGTATGTGATTTCCCTCGAAGGCAATGTGTTGTTATTAGATAAGCCCATCGGTTTAAGTTCTAATAATGCTTTGCAAAAAGTAAAACGAATTTACGGTGTGAAAAAAGCAGGGCATGCAGGAAACTTAGATCCTTTGGCCACCGGTATGTTGCCGATATGCTTTGGTGAAGCAACTAAGTTTTTACAATTTCTTTTAAATGCTGATAAATCGTATCGTGTTGAATTTAAATTAGGTGAGAAAACAAATACGGGTGATGCTGAAGGTGAAATCATTGAGCGTCATGCCGTTAACGTGGAATATCAACAATTATCATCTGTTGTAAATACTTTTTTGGGACAGATCAAGCAAATTCCTCCGATGTATTCCGCTTTGAAATATCAAGGACAAGCGCTTTATAAATTGGCGCGTCAAGGCATAGAAGTTCCTCGTGAGCCTCGTTGCGTGCAAATTTACTCGATTCAATTACTTGGATTTGAGCATAATCATGCTTTGATGGAAGTCAGTTGTAGTAAAGGTACGTATATTCGCACCTTGGTTGAAGATATAGGTGATGTTTTGAAATGCGGCGCCTATGTCACTGCTTTGCGTCGACGAGAAGTGGGGAATTACAAAGAAAGTCAGATGGTGGCTTTTGAAAAATTGATTGCATCTGAAGATAATAAAGAGGTTTTAAGAAGCTTATTATTGCCTGTTGAAAGCTTGTTAACAGCTTATCCTGCTGTCCAATTAACATCAACGACCCATTTTTATATTCAGCGAGGCCAAGCGGTGTTGATTCCCCATGCGCCTACGCAAGGGTATGTTAAACTTATTTCTTCTGATCGTAATTTTATAGGTATCGGTGTGATATTGTCGGATGGGCGTGTAGCGCCAAAGCGATTGATCAAACATTAGGAGGAAACGTGGACTCGACATTAATGACGTATGTTTTACATGCAGGCATAGTTGTGAAATGTGTCATGTTATTACTGCTTGCTGCCTCATTTGTTTCGTGGGTATTGATTTTTCAGCGTTCTCAGTTTATCAAGCAAGCAAAGCAACTTTTTGAAAATTTTGAAAATCAATTTTGGTCAGGTGTTGAACTCTCTAAGCTTTATCAACAATTAAAATTACAACATCTTGATCAAGAAGGCATTAACGGTGTTTTTTCTTCAGGTTATCAAGAATTTTTGCGATTACGACAACGTGGTGACTTGGATTCTGAAATTGCATTTCAGTCGATATTGCGTTCTATGCGTGTTGTAACAGCTAAAATATTTAATCAGCTTGAGTTGCATTTACCTATCCTTGCCACCATTGGATCAGTGAGCCCTTATGTTGGTTTATTTGGGACGGTGTGGGGCATCATGACCTCATTTCAAGCTTTGGGGGGAGTGCAGCAGGCCAGTATTGCCATGGTGGCACCGGGTATTTCAGAAGCTTTGATTGCAACGGCAATGGGCTTATTTGCCGCTATTCCTGCGGTTGTGGCCTATAATCGTTTCATATCTCAAGTAGAACGATTGATGTTGCAGTATGAAACATTTCAAGAAGAATTTGCGACGCTAATGCAACGACAATTATTTTCAACAAACACAATGACGGGTGTGGTATGAAAATGTATGACAAAAAGCGTCGAAGACCTATCGCAGAAATCAACGTGGTGCCTTACGTGGATGTCATGCTGGTATTGTTAGTGATTTTTATGATCACCGCACCTTTATTGACAGAAGGGGTGAAAGTCAGCTTGCCAAAAACCACGGCGGAAAAATTAGCGCCCCAAGAAAAGTTACCCTTGGTTGTAACAGTAGATGCATCAGGAAAATATTATTTAAATGGTGCTGCGGTCGATCCTAAAGAACATCTAACGGCAAGCCAGCTAGTCGGGCATATTCAAAAAGCGTTGCAGACCGAGAAAAACAGTGTTGCACCCGCGGTATTTATTAAAGGGGATAAGCAAGTAGATTATGGGCATGTCGTGCAATTGTTTGCATTGTTACAGCAAGCAGGTATCGATAATGTGGGTTTGGTAACGGAGCCATTGCTGACGACAGTATGAAAGACGTCAAGGTGTATAAAACTTCAATTTTATATTCTGCACTGCTTCACGTGCTGGTTTTAAATTTTTTATTTTTTAGTTTTAATTTTTATAAAAAAGTAAATTATGTATCGCAATCGTCAGTCATGAAAGCTTCTTTGGTGGAACTACCCAAGCCGATGTTGCCGCAAGAAAACACAAAAAAAGAAATTGTTTTGTCGCAAGAAGAGAAACTTGATGTAAAGAAAAAGCTTCCTTTGGTTGAGAAACCAAAGCCTTCAAAAGTCATTGAAAAGCCTGCAACTGAAGTTAAAAAGCTCGTGCTTGAAAAATCGATAAAAATAGAAAATAAAAAAACGAAAATTGAAAAACCGGTTACAACAAAAAATGAAATAAAAATAGAAAAAAACAAAATTAAAAAAGAAGAAAAAGAAATAGAGAAAAAAGCGGTGATGATGAAACAACAACAAGCTCAAAAAAAAATGGAAGAGAAATTATGGGCGGAGCAATTAGCAAAAGAAGAAAAGCAGTTGACGTTGACTAAAGAGCAGCAAGCCCAAGGTGTTGTTAATAAATATAATGCGCTTATTTTGCAGGCGATTCGTTCGCGCTGGATTTTGGCTGAAAGCTATTCGCCGGACTTATCCGCACAATTGTTAATTAATTTAAAATCAGACGGTACAGTATTAAATGTGGAATTGATAAAAAGTAGTGGCAATGAAGGTTTTGATCGATCGGCGCGTGCTGCAGTTTATAAAGCCTCGCCCTTGCCTGTGCCGCCAGAGACTGATTTGTTTAATCAAATGAAGGTAATTAATTTGGTCGTAAGACCTTAAGAGTATCTTTAAAAAAAGCAATGAACTTGTGACATAGAGGGGAAGGCGTTATTATTTCTGCCGTTCAAATTTATTTAAAAACCCAGGTGAAAATAATGTTTCTGAGCAATCTTGAAAGAAAATTCCTGTTCATTTTCTTATTGATGCCTTTTCAAGTGCAAGCAATATTGAATCTTGAATTAACTCAAGGCATGGTCGGTGCATTGCCGATTGCAGTGGTGCCTTTTGAAGGGCAAAGTCGTGTAGATGATGGAAATAATATCGCAAAAGTAGTCAGTGCGGATTTGCAAAACAGTGGGCGTTTCAACGTTTTGCCTGTTTCTTTAATGAAACAATTCCCTACGAATAAGGAAAATACGGACTTTAATCAGTGGAAAAACTCAAGCGTTGATAATCTGGTGGTTGGAAAAGTCCAGTCATTAGGCCAGGGTCGTGTGCGTGTTGAATTTTCTTTGTTAGATGTTTTTAAAGGAACGGAAAATGGAGCTAATCAAAATCCTATTGCACTCACCCAAACTTGGGAAATCAACAGCAAAGATTTGCGTCGTATCGCGCATCGTATCAGTGATTTGGTATATGAAAAAATGATTGGGCAACGTGGCATTTTTTCAACGAGGATTGCTTATGTCACCGTGCAATCACGTGGTGAAAATAAAAATTATAAACTCGAGATAGCGGATGCCGATGGTTATAACCCCCAGCCTATTTTGATTTCACCTGAGCCTATTATGTCGCCTGCTTGGTCTCATCGGGGGCGTAAAGTGGCTTATGTTTCCTTTGAAAATAAGCGTGCTACGATTTATGTGACGGAGGTGGCAACCGGGCAGCGTGAAAAAGTCAGTTCTTATCCGGGTATTAATGGCGCACCGGCTTGGTCGCCAGACGACAGTAAATTAGCTTTGGTCTTATCAAAAAGTGGTTTTCCTAAAATTTATATTTTAGACTTAAAAACAAAAGCATTACAGCAAGTGACGACCGGTTCAAGTATTGATACTGAACCCTCCTGGTTTCCGGACGGAAAATCCCTAGTATTTACCTCTGATCGTTCGGGCGGGCCGCAGATTTATCGTGTTTATTTGACGGATGGGCGAATTGAGCGTTTAACTTACTCTGGCCCGTATAATGCACGTGCTTCGGTAACGCCGGAAGGAAATAAAATGATAATGTTACATCGGGCAGAGGAAGGCTATACTATTGCGTTTGCTGATCTTAATTCCGGTAGCGTTCAGTTATTAAGTCGTTCAGGGCGGGACGAATCACCGAGTTTGGCGCCCAATGGAAGTATGGTTTTATTTGGTAATGAATATGGTGTGTTAGGTATTATTTCCACGGATGGGCGAGTGCAGTTGCGTTTGCCTGCACGTGAAGGCGAAGTCCGATCGCCGGCGTGGTCTGGGTTTTTATCCTAAATAAAAGGAGTAAAGGCATGAAAAAACGAATGCTGTTTTGGGTTGTTATTGTTATGACGACGATGCTCGTGGCTTGTTCTACTGTGCATGATTCAAAACAAGGTGGCGCGCCTGTTTCTGAAGGCACACAAGGTGTTGAAACTTCGGGTGTGGGTTCAGATGAAGATTTTGCAGATGTGGGGGGGCGTAAATCCGCCACATTAAAAGTAGAAAATCAAACCTACTATTTTGCTTTTGACCGTAGCGATGTATATCCCGATGATAAGGAATCGATTGCTGTGCAAGCACACTATCTTATTTCCCATCCCACTGCGCGTGTTCGTTTAGAAGGACATACCGATCCACGTGGCAGTCGTGAATACAACATTGCTTTAGGTGAGCGTCGTGCGAAGGGTGTGCTTGCATTATTGAAACTAGAAGGTGTTTCGTCTGAACAAATTCGCACAGTAAGTTATGGCGCTGAAAAGTTAGCATTGCCTGGTCATACGGAAGAAGATTATGAATTGGATCGTCGTGTTAACTTAGTGTATGAGGCCAAGTGATGTTTTCTAAAAAATCAGGGATAGCTATCTTAATAATAGGGAGTTGTTTTTATTTTTCTTCTTCCATTGCTGCTGAAGTGCCTGTGATTGACGAAAGTGTTCGAATGGAAGACACCTCGGCTTCATCAAAACAAGCCGTGCCTGTGAAAGAAGCTTACGAAGAAGAAGACAGTGATGAGGCAGAAGAACAGCCAAAGCATGCGGCGGCGGCGCTTCCTGCGCTTTCTTTAGAACAGCGACTGAGTCGTTTAGAAAAACAAATGAGTGCACGAGAAGAAATAACTACTGAGTTTGAAGAGCTTCGACAAGAAGTCTCTCAGTTGCGTGGCAGCTTAGAAGAGAGCCTGCATCAAACCAAACAAAATAGTGTGTTACAGACAGCGTCTAACAGTTTAGCCGCGGTAAGTTCAAGTTCTGCTTCTGCCCCTGCGTCTACACTTGTGACATCGGAAACGAATTCTAAAGAAGTAGAAGCGTATCAAAAAGGCTATGACGCCGTTAAAGTAAAAGATTTTGAACGTGCAAAATCGGCCTTTTTAAATTATCTACAAGAGTATAGCAAGGGGATTTATATTGCTAACGCGCATTATTGGCTAGGTGAAATTTATTTAAATCAAGGGGCTTTAGCAAAAGCGTCAACGGAATTTAATCAAGTTTTAGTAAATCCTAAAAGTTCGAAATATCCTGAAGCCTTATTAAAAATCGGATTTATTTATTCGCAACAAAATAATTGGCCTCAAGCCCGACAACAATTTAATGCTGTTAAGCAAAAATTTCCTGGCACAACTGCAGCTTTGCTTGCAGATGAGCGGTTGCAGGAAATGACACAGCAAGGGCATTAAGGGCACCTCTAAAAATTGCCCTTTTGCGTTATAACTTTGTTGCACTCATTTTTTAAATGCTCATTTACTTCTATGTAAACTGCGCTTTAAAAAATGAGTGCGCCTCGTTTTAACGCAAAATTTCTAATTTTTAGAGGTGCCCTTGAGCGTAAGGGTTGAGTGTGCGTCTTCGTATTACCGAAATTTTTCATTCCATTCAAGGTGAAACATCGCGTGTGGGTTTGCCCACGGCATTTATTCGTTTGACGGGTTGCCCTTTGCGTTGTGTCTATTGTGATACTGCTTATGCGTTTCAAGGCGGTGCCTGGTGGACGATAGACGATGTTTTATCTGAAATAAAAAAATATCAAACGCCCTATGTGACAGTGACAGGGGGAGAGCCGCTGGCACAAAAAGCAAGTATCGAATTATTGAAAAAACTATGCGATGCAAATTACCATGTTTCACTTGAAACCAGTGGCGCTTTGAGTGTGTCAGAGGTAGATGAGCGTGTTAAAAAAATAATTGATGTAAAAACGCCGGATTCAAAAGAGGTGCAGCGTAATTTATTTGAAAATTTTAAATATCTATCACCGCAAGATGAAATAAAATTTGTAATTTGCTCTCGTGAAGACTATGTTTGGGCTAAGGATGTTATTTTAGGTCATGATTTAAAGAGCAAAGCTTCGTTATTGTTTTCCCCAAGCTACAAACAACTTTCCCCGCGTGATTTAGCAGAATGGATTCTTGAAGATCATTTGCCTGTTCGTATTCAAATTCAACTGCATAAAGTGTTATGGGGAGAGGAACCGGGGAGGTAGTTTGAAAAAAATTACTGAATCAGAAATCGCTTTGTTTCGTCAAGCTGTAAAAGGCATAAAGCCGATTAAATATAAAAAGATGGAAATAGAAAAACAAAAGTCTTGTGTGAAAAAAATTGTGAGTGTAGAAGAAGTTTGTTTTGAGCCCCCTCCTTTTTTAGAAAAAATAGCGTCTGTAAATGCTGAAGAAGTTTTATCTTTTTGTCGTCCTGGGGTGCAGCATAAAATTTTTAAAAAATTAAAAAAAGGTAATTTTGAGATTGAAGCCATGGCTGATTTTCATGGCATGACGGTAGAGGAGGCGTGGAAGGCATTCCAGGTTTTTTTGGATTCTTCATTTTTCAAGCATCATCGTTGTGTGTGTATCGTGCATGGGAAGGGGGGGAGAGGAGGAGAGCTGCCTATTTTGAAAAATAAAATAAATATGTGGTTGCGTGGAACTAAAGGGGTTTTGGCTTTTTATTCTGCCATGAAAAAAGGTGGGGCTGGAGCGGTCAATGTGTTGTTGAGAAAAACTAAAGGGGTATATGAGCTATATTGAATGGAAAAACTGGAATGAAAATGAGTTTGGAAAACATACAGTTATTGAAAACAGTTATTATGAACTTGAAATCATGCCGTTTTTAAATCCTACGGTTTCATCGCCGCGTGTTTTGGAAATTGGTTTTGGCAATGGTGCTTTTTTAGGATGGTGTCTTGGCAAGAGCGTTCATTATATAGGGATTGAAGCTATTCCAATTTTACGAGATCGTGCTCAGCAAAAGGGTGTGGAAGTGTTTTCCGATATTAATGATCTTGATTTTGAAATTTTTAAAAATTCGTTTGATCTGATAGTAGCTTTTAATGTTATTGAGCATATTGAACAAAAAGATCTACCCGAATTTTTTTTAAAAATTCGATCCTTATTAAAATCGGCTGCTTATTTCATTGCGCGTTTTCCCAATGGAGACAGTCCTTTCGGGCGTATGAATCAGCATGGGGATTTAACGCATGTGACTACATTAGGCAGACATAAACTTTTTCAACTTGCGATGATGGCTGAGTTTGAAGTGATACGTGTTGCCGCACCAAAGTTATTGCTCCAGCGAGGATTAATGAAAAAAATAAAAAGAATGGCTGGGAACATTTTGAGATTTTGCATTGAGAAGCCAATTCGGTTTCTTTATTTTGATAATCAAGAAGTTGTTTTCAGTGCGGATTATATTGCGGTTTTGAAAAAAAATGATCATTCATAAAAAATATCCCATTTTTTTATTGTAATGCTTGCTTCCTTCCTATAATTAGCAAAGACCATTGCAGGCTACTGACCCATTGCTTGGGGGTGTATTTATGCTAAAATTAGAATATTTTGGAATTTGCGCTATAGTAAAAATATGGAAAGGATAAAAACATGAATAAACTTAAAAAATTAATATGGGTGGGTGCTTCTAGAAAGGATTTACAGAGGATGCCTAGTGAAGTGCAGGATGAAATTGGATATGCGCTTCATCTGGTTCAGGAAGGGCTATTTCCTGATTCGGCGAAACCACTTAAGAGTATTAGCGGCGTGTATGAAATAAGGTGTGATTTTGATAATGATACATTTAGGACTGTTTATGTGACTAAACTGGGTGAGTATATTTATATCCTTCATGCGTTTCAGAAAAAGTCTACCAAAGGAATCAAGACGCCTAAACATGAGGTTAATTTAATCAAGCAACGTTTATTAGTCGCAAAAGAAATTTCAGGAGGTGTGAAATGAGTAAGAGAGTAACTGTTAAAAACGAAAAAATCACTTGGGAAGTTGGGAGTGATAATGTTTTTGCTGATTTAGGTATGACAGATGCAAAAGAAAAATTTGCCAAAGTACAACTCGCAATGAAAATTAATCAACTTATTAAACGTAAGAAACTAAAACAAAAAGAAGCGGCTCAGTTACTGGATGTTGATCAAGGGAAAATTTCATTGCTTAATCGAGGGAGGCTTTCTGTTTTTTCTATTGAACGTCTTATTAAATTTCTTAATTTGCTAGAGCAAGATGTGGAAGTGCGAATCAAAACCACTAAAAACATTTCTCACCTAGGATCTTTTCGCGTTCTTATCAACTAGCTCGGCGTCCGTGAAAAAATTCTCTCAAGGCCTGGGGGAGAGTTTGGTGGAGAAAATAAAAACATTTCTTCTCTTTTTTTATTTTCAAAACCCCTCACCCGCCTCGCTGACGCGCTACGCGCGCAGGCGTTGTGCAACCGGCTTGATAGGTAACATTTCAAACCGGGATGA
>Ga0156273_141_pt3 | contig 22095 bp, 19 predicted proteins | sample RifCSPlowO2_12_FD_107922 | JGI IMG/M metagenome (GOLD analysis project Ga0156273, IMG submission 107922) | Gammaproteobacteria bacterium RIFCSPLOWO2_12_FULL_38_14 | reverse complement strand
AACAATTTATGATGCTCTTGATGCAACAAAGTAAAAACGGCGTGTCTGTCGGGATGATCATTGCTTTTAAACAAGATGCAACAACAACACAAGCCTATCTCCGAATGCTAAAAAACGCGCTTGAAAACGGAAAACTGACATCAGAACAACTCACGAGGATTTTGACGCAACAAGATACTAATGGTCGCTCTATCGGGATGACCATTGCTGGTTATCGAGATGCAACAACAACACAAGCTTATCTCCAGTTGCTAAAGGACGCGCTTGAAAACGGAAAACTGACATCAGAACAATTCACGATGCTTTTGATGCAACAAGATAAAGAAGGCTGGTCTGTCGGGATGATCATTGCTCGTCATCAAGATGCAGCGACAACACAAGCCTATCTCCAGTTGTTAAAGAACGCGCTTGAAAACGGAAAACTGACATCAGAACAATTTATGATGCTCTTGATGCAACAAAGTAAAAACGGCGTGTCTGTCGGGATGATCATTGCTTTTAAACAAGATGCAACAACAACACAAGCCTATCTCCGAATGCTAAAAAACGCGCTTGAAAACGGAAAACTGACATCAGAACAATTTATGATGCTCTTGATGCAACAAAGTAAAAACGGCGTGTCTGTCGGGATGATCATTGCTGTTAAACAAGATGCGGCGACAACACAAGCCTATCTTCAGCTGCTAGAGAACGCGCTTGAAAACGGAAAACTGACATCAGAACAACTCACGAGGATTTTGACGCAACAAAATGAAAACGGCGTGTCTGTCGGGACGTTCATTGCGCATCCTCAAGATAAAACCACAGATCAGCAGTATCAAAATTTAAAAAAGATCATTCCCCTTGTAAAAGAAATAGAAGAAATTTCCTCTCTTCTCGAATCTCTTAAGCTTGAAGAAGCCATTGGAGAATTTAAAAAACTATTATTATCTAAAAATGATATCGACATAACAAACACACACAAAATTTCTTTAAATAAAAAGGTAAGAAGTTTGATATCTGATTTTAATAGCAGAATATCTGATCAACAAACAGCAGAATTCTTTGAATTCCTAAGAAATGTACCCGACACTTCTCTTTTTTACATTTCGGCACTCATTTCACAATTGAACCTTTGGACCTTAGATTCCAGCGCATTAAACACGGTTTCTTTGAAATTAAATATGCTTCCTAAGACAAGTTTCGGTTACAAAGAAGGACAATCTGCGTTAGCAACTTATTATGTGTCCCACTTTTCTCAACCAAAAAGAATTATCACAGCAAGCGAATTGCTAGCATTTTTAATCCCTGCTGAACGCTGTGAACATGCAATGCTTGATATGGGGTATAACATGTTGAAAAACTACTTTATCGAAGGAAACACCGAAACAGCACAAGCTGCCACTTCATCTCGTGCCAACTCGGAACCTGCATCCGATATTATTCTAAAGAAAGTTCTAAAAAGCCTCGTTTTACTTGTATCTGATAACCCTTCTGCCTTGAAAACATTAGAAGATGTTTTAAATCAGCATAGAAAAAATAATTTACTGGATTTTTATTTAGAAAGAACGTTGTTCAACGTTTCTTCTAAAACCGAAAATATTTCAAATTTTTTTAAACCTTCAGCCCCTTCTTTATTCCCCACAAATAAATCCAGAAAAATTCAAATCACCTCAGAACAGCTTCAAGGCTTGGAAAGTCTGATCCCAGCAAACCAACAACATAATGACGTAAAAGAATCAATTGTGGCACTCATTAATGAATTTAATAAAGGAAGCGTCACAAAAGAAAGTTTATTTGAAAGATTACGAAATAGTATAAGCGAAGGAAACCCCGACTATTTACTTGTAGAAAGAGCAATGACATCTTCTGCATCCAGCCCTGCAACGCAGCGCAGAAAAATTAGGTTACTGTTTTGAAGTCAAGGCTTACTTTAAGATTTTTTATAGAGGCGCCCTTAAGTTTGTTCCTGTAATTCGCATCTTCATGGGTAAGGGGTATATATAATAGGCTGCTTTTTTTTCCGAACGTCCAATTAGTCGTCCGTGAAAAACGTCCTTTTTGCTTTATTTCTTTGTTGCGTGAATTTTTTAAATGCTCATTTACTCTATGTAAACTGCGCTTTAAAAAATTCACGCGCCTCGAACTAAAGCAAAAATGATGTTTTCCGGACACCTTCTTTCAAATGATATAAAAAACCCCTGATTATCAGGGGTTTTTTATAGGTAACTATTTTAAAAAAATTAAGAAAACGTGTTATACCATCGCTTTTAATTTCTTAAGCGGTCGCACTTTTATAACATTGCGGGCAGGTTTGGCTTTAAACATCATCTCTTGGCCAGTGAATGGATTAATTCCTTTGCGGGCTTTGGTAGCAGGTTTGTGTATCACTTGAATTTTCAATAAACCAGGCAGAATAAAAACGCCTGCGCCACCTTTCTTTACATGACGTTCAATGATAAAGAAAAGATGCTCAAACACGCCTGCAACTTGCTTGCGGGCTAACATGGTGTTTTCACAAATTTCATTGAGCATCTCAGATTTATTAAATGCTTTAGATACAGGCGCTGTTTTCTTTGGAGCAGCCTTGATCGCTTTGACAGACTTCTTTTTAGAAGCAGTTTTTTTTGCAGCCATGATAATGTCCTCACTTGTTAAACTACGACGATGATTTTTAAGGGCACCTCTAAAAATTGTCTTTTTGCGTTATAACTTTGTTGCACTCATTTTTAAAATGCTCATTTACTTCGATGTAAACTCCGCTTTTAAAAATTCGTGCGCCTCGTTCTAACGCAAAACTTCTAATTTTTAGAGATGCCCTTACGTACACTCCTAAAAGAAAAGTTTAGGGTTTATGTTTTGCGTAAGCCCTAGCGTTCTTTAGTTTAGTAGCAACTTTCCACTAAAACAAAATTGGTCCGAAGAATTAGAAAATAAAGCGAAGGTAACGATAGCATAATTTTCAGTTTTTTCTAGGGGTTTTTTGCAATTTCTTCAACTTTCTCTTCTTTTTGTTCTGTTTGCGCACTGTTTTGTTCAATTTGAGGCAAAGCAGGCAGTTCAGTAAGATCTTTTAAATTAAAATGTTCGAGAAATCGTTTGGTTGTTGCAAATAAGGCAGGACGTCCAGGTAATTCTTTGTGGCCAATGATGTGTATCCATTCGCGCTCTAATAAGTTTTTTACGATAGTAGGGCTGACAGCAACGCCCCGTATATCTTCAATCTCTGCGCGTGTGATCGGTTGTCGATAAGCGATTAATGCTAGCGTTTCTAACAAAGCACGAGAAAAACGAGGCGGTTTCTCTTCCCATAATTTTGCTATCCAAGCTGCGTAGGCCGTTTTTGTTTGAAAACAAAAGCCTGTTGCAAGTTCCTTGAGTTCAAGAGGGCGCCCACTGTAGTCGTGTTGTAAGGCTTTGATGGTTTTGTGTAGGTGAGCTAGCGTAGGCATGTCATCTTGTGGGAATAATTGACGTATGCGTTCTAATGTTAGAGGCTCACCGCTAGCAAAGAGCAGTGTTTCTACGATAGGCTTAAGCTCGTCTGTTTCACTCATTTCTTTTCCTTTCATAATGACATGATGCTGATGGTCAGTGTGTCGTAGGGCTTTTCTTGTTTTATATCAATGACAGATTGTTTTAATAATTCGAGTATCGCAAGAAAAGTAACAACAACACCTAAACGTCCTTCTTTTAATAAAAACAAATGAGTGAAATCCAGAAAATGATTTTTGTTAATTAAATTTAATATCCGGATCATTTGTTCTCGTACTGATAAGGGTTCGGGTGGAATAGCATGTTTTGCAAAGAGTGTTGCACGAAATAATACTTCGTTATAGGCAAAGGCAAGTTCTTCTAAATTGAGCTTTGGTGCGGGACGTGTGGCGGCAAGATTGCCTGTTTGAGTGAAGCAAATAAAAGTATCTCGTTGCTGCTGGGGCAGTGTATCCAACGTTAAGGCCGCTTTTTTGATCTGTTCATAGGCTTGTAGTCGACGCAGAAGGTCAGCACGAGGGTCTTCTTCCTCGCAAGAGATTTCAGGAGCAGGGAGTAATAAACGTGATTTAATTTCTGTTAATGTTGCTGCCATAACGAGGTATTCTGCCGCCAAATCAATATGTAATGTTTTCATCATCGTAATGTAAGAAAGATATTGGCGTGTGATTTCTGCAACAGAAAATTCGATGATATTTAAATTTTGTTTTCGAATGAGATACAGCAATAAATCTAAAGGGCCTTCAAATTCTTCTAAGATGATCTCTAAAGCGTCGGGTGGAACATATAAATCTTGAGGGAATGCTGTGAGGAATTGCCCTTGGATTTTTGCTAGGGGTAGCGTGGTTTGTTCCGTCATAGAGAATTTTATGTCCGGGAAGTATATACTGCTAAGCCATCATGTTATGGCTTGTTTGTTAGGATATCAAGATATGCAACACCCCACATTGAATATTGCGCTTAAAGCAGCGCGTAATGCAGGAGACATTATCTTACGATCGCTTGAATTTTTGGATCGTATCGTTTTTTCAGAAAAAAGCTCACATAACTATGTAAGCGAAGTGGATCGTCTTGCAGAGAAAGAAATTATTTCCATTCTTCGTAACTCTTTTCCTCACCATGCGATTCTGGGGGAAGAGTCAGGTTCAATTGCAGGTGATGATCATGTGTGGATTATTGACCCGCTGGATGGGACAACAAATTTCATGCATGGTGTTCCCCATTTCTGTGTTTCTATCGGGTTTCAATACAAAGGTCGTATGGAGCATGGTTTGATTTATGATCCGGTTCGGCAAGAAATATTTACTGCAAGTCGAGGCCAAGGCGCGCAATTGAACGATAAGCGTATCCGCGTCAGTAAAACAAAAGAATTAAACGCGGCCCTCTTAACCACAGAAATCTTTGATGTTCATTCTGAAGATTTTTTTAAAAAAATAAAAATTTCTCAAGAACTACTTCAGCTTGTTGCAGGTATGCGCTGTGGTGGTTCGGCCGCATTGGATTTAGCTTATGTTGCCGCAGGTCGTTACGATTGTTTTTGGCAGTCACATTTGAAACCTTGGGATATTGCCGCGGGTGTTTTATTGATAAAAGAAGCCGGTGGGCTTGTCAGTGATTTCGGGGGTGGTGAAGATTACTTTAAGTCAGGGGATCTTGTGGCGGGCAATCCCAAAGTTTTTAAGCAATTATTGCAGATGATTGTGCGAGCGTATTCTCTGTAACGCAGCGCAGCTTGTGTTTACAAGAGACTTGTGAGGTTAATTTTTTGAGTTTTTGTGATGTTGCGGTGATGCTGTTGTTTGCGGTGTTCCTTTGGGAGCAGCAGGGGATCTTTGAATTGTCAGCGGTGAATGTATCGATGAAATGATGTGGACGTTTTCGGTGAATTGAATCGTCGATTTGAATTGTTGATGTGTTATGTTCCCCGGGTCTTTGTTAGGAGAGGCGCTTAATTGGGTGAAAGCTTTATGCAACATGCTGCCTGGGATATAATCTCCGTTCTCTAATGCAGTTTTTAAAATTAGTCTGAGTTTGTGTGGTTTGAGTTGAAGTGTTTCTGCTTTTTTTACAATGCCTTTTAGGTTTTCATCAAGCGTTTTTGTCATTTTTTCAACGCCTCGAGTTTCTCGCCAGTCGCGATATTTTTTGATTGCATCGATGACTTGAGTGCTTAAAGAATCTCGATTTTCTTTGAAATTTTGTTCTGAATTCGATGGCATAAATCCCTTTTCCCTTGTTTCCTATATTCGTTACGTATGAAAAATAAGAGTTTCATCTGAGACGAGTATAGCAGTAAAATTAATTTTTTTTATGAATTTAAAATTAAGTGAATATTAACTTAAAAACTTCAAATTTTTAATTTTTAGAAATGCCTTAAAGCATGTCGAAGGGAACTGCATAACAATCATTTCCTAAATCTTGAATTTGATTTACCGCACAAATTATTAAAGCAGGTGCGAAATTTAAATTAGGATATGTTTCACGCAGTGCTTTTATTCCCGATGTGTCAGCACGAGATGGTCTGGTTTTACATTTAATTTCAATAGGGTAGTAGATATTATCCATCTCAATGAGTAAATCGACTTCTGCGCCTGAATGCGTTCGCCAATGATAAACAGCGGGTTTTCCTTTCAAAAGTGGGAGCTGCGTTAAGATATTATTAACGACATAAGTTTCAAATAATGCGCCTAATTTTGGATGCCCTAATACGGCTTGCGGTGTTGAGATATGCATTAAATAGCAAGCCATCCCAGTATCAATAAAATAACCTTTATGTTTCTCACTGATTCGTTTTAGTGTATTACCAGAGTAAGCAGGTAATTCAATCCATTGATAGGTGCTGTTTAATATATTGAGCCACCGCTGAGCGGTTTTTGGTGCAATACCTACTTCGCGACCTAATTCAGAAAAATTTATTTCTTGAGCGGTAAGGTTTGCAAGCAGTTGAACAAAGCGTGAAAAGTCTTGAAAATCACTGATCTCACTTATCAAACGTAGATCTCTTTCAATGTAAGTACTGAAATAAGAACCCAGTACATCTACATATAGTTCTTCTGCTAACGGAATAAGCCCGGGGTATCCTCCTTTCCATATAACAGAAGTTAGTGTGTTGGTCGTATTCGATTTTTTTACGGGTTGAGTTAAAAATGTGGTCGGATCTTGAAAAAAACGGGGAATCCACGCAGAGGCATCATCATATCGTTCTGAAAAATTCATGGGGTAGAGCGACAGCAAAGCTGCGCGTCCCGCTAAACTTTCTGAAACGTTTTTTAAGACATTCAGGTTTTGTGATCCAGTAAGCCAATATTCACCGGGCTTTTTTGAAAGATCGACTCGGCGTTTAATAACAGGTAATAGTTCGGGAACATATTGAATTTCATCTAAGATGACGGGCAACTTTAATTGATCTAAAAATAATTCTGGATCTTGTCTTGCGTTGCCACTATCCATCAGAGGATCAAAAACAATAAGCTCTGTTTGAGGAAGAAGATGTTTTAGTAGCGTGCTTTTCCCTACTTGGCGTGCCCCGGTTAATACAATGACGGGCATATGTTTTGCTAGTTGCAATAATTTGGGTTCTAGTAGCCTTTTTTGATAAAATATTGCACATTTTTGCAGCTACCCTTAAGTATTGTTTTTAGGGTTAAGTTGTAATTGATAAAACCTCGCATAATGGGCAACTTGCGCCAAGAGAGCCTTGTGTGTGCCTGCTTCAATAATACGTCCTTTTTCTACAACAAGAATAAGATCGGCTTTTTCGATGGTAGATAAGCGATGTGCGATCACAAGCGTGGTGCGTGTATGCATGAGTTCTTCCAGGGCCGCTTGAATATGGCGCTCTGATTCTGTGTCTAAAGCAGACGTGGCTTCATCTAAAATTAAAATGGGCGCGTTTTTTAATAAGGCGCGGGCAATGGCGATGCGCTGACGCTGTCCGCCTGACAGTAACACGCCGTTTTCTCCTACTAAGGTGTCAAAACCTTGAGGTAATTGTTCAATGAAACTTAAAGCGTGTGCTGCCATCGCAGCTTTTTTTATTTTTTCTATATCGATGTTGCGTTGCCCGTAGGCAATGTTGTTTGCGATGCTGTCGTTGAACAAGGTCACTTGCTGATTTACGAATGCAAATTGATGACGTAATTCAGGTAGGTGAATATCACGTATGTTCATTCCATCAATTAAAATTTCACCTGAAAATCCATCATAAAATCGCGGCAATAAATTTGCGATTGTGCTTTTGCCGCTACCGGAGCGACCGACCAAAGCAACGGTTTTTCCTGGTTCAATCACAAAATTAATATTTTCTAAAACAACAGTGTGACTGTTATAAGAAAAATTTACATTTCGATATTCTACTTGGCCATTCACGCGTTTAATATGAATTTTCCCTGAGTTTTTTTCAGCAGGTTCATCTAATAATTGAAAAAGACTTTCTGCCGCCGCAATGCCTTTTTGGATGGTGCTATTAACAGTCGTGAGATTGCGCATGGGTTTTAATAAAGCCAGCATGGATGCAATCATGGAGGTGAAACCGCCAGCGGTTATCTCTGCGCTGTGCGTGGTTGCAAAATATAACATGATGGCAATGATGATCGATGCGATCTGTTGTACGGAAGCGGTGGCCAGGGAGTGTGTTGTCACGACTTTTAATTCACGATCAAAATTTTGTTTTGTAATTGCATTGAATTTTCTGGCTTCGTAGTCTTCGCCACCAAAAATACGAATGACTTTGTAGCCCTCGATCGTTTCTTCAGCGACATGCGTCACTTGTCCCATCGAGTCTTGCAAATGTTTGCTTAAATTACGCATGCGCAAACTTGAATAACGTGCAATGAGAGCAATGAAGGGTGTGCTAATCAAAAATAATAAGGTTAATTGCCAACTGGTGGAGATCATCACAATCAATAAACCAATGACGAGACAGCTTTCTCTGACCAATGTGACGATGGCATCGGTGCTTGCTTTTGCAACTTCACCGACATTATAAATTAATACGGAAATTAATTTTCCTGATGAAGAACCCTCAAAAAAACGTGCGGGTAATTTGAGTAAATGTGCAAAAATATCTTGTCTGAATTTTAAAACAACGCTGCGTCCTGCGCGTGCCATAAAGTAATCTGACATATAACCCCCCGCACCACGTAACAAAAATGCCAGGAAAACACCGAGAGGTAAAAGTTGAATAAAGTGTGGGTCTTTTGCAATGAATCCTTTGTCAAGCAGGGGTTTGAGAATGTAAGCAAAACCTGCGTCGGTACTTGAAATTAAAATAGTACCGAATAAGCCTAATAAAACGGCATAAGAATAGGGCCATGCATAAATGAGTAAACGTTTGTAAACTTGTTTGGCGTGCACGTTAGTTTCCTTTTTTAATATAAAAATAAAATAGTTCTTCTTTTTTTTCGTAAGTGAGTAAAGTATGTTTTGTGATGCTGGTATAGGTTTTAAAATCGATAACGGCGCTGGGATCTTTTGTGATAATTTTTAATATTTTTCCTGCGGGGATTTTTTCAATTTCTTTTTTTGTGTGAGTCAATAAAAGAGGGCAAGAGAAGGCAGTGCCATCAAACTCATAATCGTAAGTCATGATTTCTGCCCTACTAAAAACTGTTGGCGCAAAGAAGTGAGTTGGTCGCGTAATTTTGCGGCTTCTTCAAATTCAAGATTTTTTGCATGTTGGTACATCTTGGTTTCAATTTTTTTTAATATTTTTGAAAATTTTTCAGGAGAGAGGGTTTCATACTTTGCCATGCTTTCTGCTGTTTGTAACCAAGCCACGGAAGAGTCAGGGTGGCGTGCGCTTTCTAAAATGTCTGTTACTTGTTTTTGAATGGATTGAGGGGTGATGCCGTGTTTTTTATTATAATCTTTTTGTTTTTGTCGTCGTCTATCCATCTCATCTAAGGCTCTTTGCATGGAAGAAGTGGTTCTGTCCGCATATAAAATGGCTTTGCCTTCTTTGTGGCGTGCGGCGCGTCCTACGGTTTGAATTAATGAACGCTCTGATCGTAGGAATCCTTCTTTGTCGGCATCTAAAATGGCGACGAGCGAAACTTCTGGCAAATCAAGACCTTCTCGTAATAAATTAATGCCGACGAGCACATCAAATTGACCCAAGCGTAAATCGCGAAGAATTTCCATGCGTTCAATGGTATCGATTTCAGAGTGGAGGTATCTTATCTTGATGTGATGTTCACTAAAATAATCCGTTAAATCTTCTGCTAAACGTTTTGTCAGTGTTGTCACAAGCACGCGCTCTTGTTTTTTTACGCGAAGATGAATTTCAGAAAGTAAGTCATCGACTTGATGTGTCACGGGTCGAATTTCAACGATGGGATCAAGTAAGCCTGTGGGCCTGACGACTTGTTCTGCAATCATGCCCGCATGTTCTGTTTCATAAGTGCCAGGGGTAGCAGATACAAAAATTATTTGCGGTGCAATGCACTCAAACTCTTCAAAACGTAAAGGACGATTGTCTAAAGCTGAAGGTAGGCGAAAACCGTATTCCACTAAAGTTTCTTTTCTTGAGCGATCACCGCGGTACATGCCCCCTAATTGAGGGACGGTAACATGTGATTCATCGATCATGACAAGTGCATTGCCAGGGAGATAATCAATTAAGGTCGGCGGGGGTTCGCCGGGCTTACGTCCTGATAAAAAACGAGAATAATTTTCAATGCCAGCGCAATAACCCAATTCATTCATCATTTCAAGATCAAACTGTGTGCGTTGTTGCAAGCGTTGTGCTTCGACGAGTTTGTTTTTTGCATATAATTCTTCAAGATGTGATGTTAATTCTATTTTTATTTTTTCCATGGCATCTAAAATGGTTTGTCTGGGGGTGACGTAATGTGTTTTAGGAAAAATGGTGGTGCGAGGAATACGTCGTAGGATATGGCCGGTGAGAGGATCAAAATAACTTAAATTTGAAACTTCATCATCCTGTAATTCGATACGTACAGCTTCTTGTTCTTCTTCTGCGGGAAAAACATCGATAACATCGCCTCGCACACGATAACTTGCGCGTTTTAATTCAATATCATTGCGTGTATATTGCAATTCGGTGAGTCGTTGAATAATGTTGCGTTGGTCAATGAGATCGCCGCGTGAGAGGGCCAGCATCATTTTTAAATAAGATTTTGGATCGCCTAAACCATAAATTGCAGAAACAGTTGCGACGATGATTGTGTCGGGGCGTTCAAGGATGGCTTTGGTAGCGGATAAACGCATTTGTTCGATGTGATCGTTAATCGCTGAATCTTTTTCGATGTAAGTATTTGAGGCGGGGATATAGGCTTCAGGTTGATAATAATCATAATAAGAAACAAAATATTCTACGGCATTGCGAGGAAAGAACGTTTTCATTTCTCCATAAAGTTGCGCGGCGAGGGTTTTATTGGGTGCGAGGATCAACGTCGGACGTTGTGTTTGTGCGATCACATTGGCTAAGGTAAACGTTTTTCCTGAGCCTGTAACGCCTAGTAATGTTTGGTATGTCAAACCATCCTTTAAGCCGTTTACCAGTGTTTGAATGGCTTCTGGTTGATCGCCTGCGGGTTGAAACGGTGTGTGTAATTCAAAGGTTCTTGGCATTTCAAGACTTCTTAAATAAAATCGCTAATTCTATCATATTTTTTTATTAAGGTTCCTTCATGCTTTCCAATCGTGTTCAACGTATTAAACCCTCGCCCACTTTGGGCTTATCTGTGCGTGTTAATCAATTAAAAGCGCAGGGCAGGGATATTATTAATTTAGGGCTGGGCGAGCCTGATTTTGATACCCCGCAGCCTATCAAAGAGGCGGGAATTAAAGCGATAAATGAGGGTTATACGAAATATACGGCGGTGGAAGGTTTATTGAATTTACGTAAAGCAGTGGTAGAAAAATTTAAACGCGAAAATCATTTGGCGTATACAGTCGATCAGGTTTTAATTTCCTTGGGGAGTAAGCAAGGCATTTATAATCTAGCGCAAGCGATATTGAATGACGGGGATGAAGCTATCATTCCTGCGCCTTATTGGGTGTCTTACTTAGACATTGTTTTATTGGCAGGTGGCGTGCCTGTTACCCTTTCCACGGATATAAAAAATCATTTTAAGATCACCCCCCAACAATTGAGTGACGCGATAACACCGAAAACAAAATTACTTATTTTAAATAGTCCCAATAACCCCAGCGGTATGATGTACAGTAAGCAAGAACTCATGGCTTTGGGTGAGGTTTTAAAAAAACACCCTTCTATTGTGATTGCCAGTGATGACATGTACGAACATATTCAATGGACAGGAGAAAATTTCTGTAATATTTTGAATGCATGTCCCGCCTTATCTTCCCGCGCCCTTGTTTTTAATGGTGTTTCAAAAACGTATGCGATGACAGGATGGCGAATTGGTTATTGTGCGGGCCCCAAAGAAATTATCACGGCGATGACGAATATCCAAAGCCAGAGCACCTCCAGTGCCAACGCCATGGCGCAAATGGCTGCCGAAAGTGCTTTACAGGGTTCGCAAGACTGCGTTGAAGCGATGCGGCGAGCTTATCAAAAACGCCATGATTTTTTAGTCAAAGCCTTAAATGAAATTCCGGGTGTAAACTGTTTAGCATCGAGCGGCAGTTTTTATATTTTTCCTGATTTTTCAGAATTTATGACACGGCATCAAGATATAAAAGATGATTTAGCCCTTGCGGAATATTTTTTGATGAAAGCAAATGTGGCTGTGATCCCGGGGAGTGCTTTTGGCGTGCCTAATTGTATGCGTATTTCATTTGTTGTAGAGATTGATAAATTAGGTGAAGCAGTGGATCGTATAAAACAATTAATCTAAGGAGAAAAACCATGGTTTATAAAAAAAGAGCGGACGAATCAGAATTGCATTTGGGGCAGGGTTACAATGAATTTACCCTCGAGGCAGGTACTCAAATGCTCCATGAGTTCGAGCCAGAGGTTGTTCTAAGTAAACATGAAATGAAAATGGAATTGCTTGTGGTTTCTTCGCAGGAAGAGCTTAAGGAAATAACAGGAGGTTCGTTCAAGCTATCCCCGCCTTATGCCGTTTCCGCGAGTTTAAGCGCAAGAGAAACGCAGAGCAGAAGAGAAAAGTTCACCTATCTTGTTTTTTTTTGTCGTAAAATTTTAGTAGTAGAGACGATAAGAGAGGGTCTGTGTCATCCATTGTATGACTTGTTTTCAAGCTCTGAAAAAGAAGCGCAAAATAAAGATAGCCAACTGCTTTATTCTAGGGGGGGGACAGGTTTTGTTTCTGCGATCTTGCGAGGCACTGCTTTGTTTGTTTATGCTCGTTTGCTTGATATGAGTCGAGAAGAGACGCACTCCCTGAAGGGGAAAATAAAAGCGGAAGTTTCGAGTTTAGTGGATGCAAAACTAGGCTTAGAGTATTTTTTATCGATGCTTAAAAGTTTAATCGTTGCTGAAATTAATGCGCACGAGATAGGAAATGATCCTGAATTTAGAAGGGTGATTGATAAGGTAAAAAATGTAGCTCACACCATCACGCGTGCTGAAGGCCCATCGCAAACAGAAGAGCCGCCGCCTTCTGATGATTATGGGACTTTAAGCGTTACGACAAGCTCGTATACCAATCTTTATTCCTGTGGGGTATTTGATGAGAAAGTAAGGCAAATAAGATTATTATTTGAAAGATTTAATGAATTAACAAAGCAAATTCACGTAGCTATTGAATCAGCACAAGCGTTTGCCTTAAGCAATCCGCATCGTTTCCAAGATGATGTGCATGAAAAACATTGTCAAACATTAATAGGCGGATTAACAAATTACACGGATGAGATGAAACGTATACGAGATGAGATCTGCAATACAACAAATTTAGTAGAGATAAGATTAGAAAAGTATTTGAGTTTTGCTGAATTTTCACCTGAAAGAAAAGAAGTAGAAAGGATATTAGCAGATCTGGCTTATTGGAGTAAGGCCACCTTGGTGGGTAAGGCGCCGTTTACCTCGGGTACTTGTATACAGCTGAATTGTGGACGTATCCGTACGCGCAAGACCCCTTATCGCTCGATAACATTGCCAGCGGGCACAGAATATTTAAACATTGTACTTATTGGGGAAAAAGCAGAAGAGGGGGGGTATCTTTATCCTGATATTCCGATTCATTTAAGAGTTAAGATGAGGATGCGTCATGACATAGAGAAAGATATTTTTGGTGACTTGGCGCGGGAAATAGACGGTAGAAAAGAAGTATTAATTGGTGTAGATAGCTTGCGACCTTATTTTCAAGGAGACATATTAAAAAACGTTTATTTGGGATATTCTAGAAAACATAGAAAAGAGAAAATATCTGATACCAACAAGTACGATATTCAATTTTATGCTGTAGATCATGAGCATTCTTTTTGGTACAGACCTGCAGAAAAAGAAGATATGGTGGTACAAGAATTATCGCAGACATCCTCACTGGCTTCACCACAGCGACGGGTTTTACCTCCTCGAGTATCCTATGAAGCAGGATTTTTTTCTACGATGATGCGATCTCAAGCTCAAGGGCAGAAACCGCCACCCGATACAGCTCAGTCCAGTGCGATGGCGTCGGCTGAAGATGAAAGAAGAGCGGCAAAAAGTTCTTCTTCTAATGTCTGAAAGGTTCATAAAATCAAATAATAATGTTGGCGTGTCGAAAAACACGATTTACTGCGCGGTAAACTTTATCAAATTCAGGTGGGTTGCTCATTTGTGTAGAGAGCCTCGTGTTCCACGTTTTTTTGAGGCGAGCCTTCTTTTTTGAGAATTCTCCGCGCACTTCATCTAATGTTTTATTTCGATGTGCAAGCTTTGCATTAATCGCACCTAAGCAGTTATGTAGGGATACGGATTTGCTTTGATCGGTCAGATACCAAAGATCATAAAGATCTCGAGGCTCTGTTCTTGCTCGATCAAAGAGTGCTAAGGTTTTTTCACTGGCGATTTCGTCAAGAGAATAAACCAGAATTTTTGAATCTAAGGGTAGATCGCTAAATTCATCGTAATTTTTAAGTACCGGTAATGCTTGAGGATCATAGAAAAGCTTCTCTTTGAGGGTGATATCTACTTTAATTTCTTTTGGGGTGGAGGTAACAGGCAGCGGTCCTTCATAACTGAGATAAAAAGTATAACTATTTTGATGATGTGTTGAGTCAGCGCGTGAAAATCGAAAAGTAATATTCGAAGCTTGTTTTATTTCCGCGTAGAGTAGTTCGAGTCCTTGTTTTAATTCTTCGAATGCAAGTAATTCCAAAAAAGTAAAATCAAGAACTTCTGAAAATCTATAGTCGGAGAAATAGCATCGTCGTAAAGCTGTTCCATCTTTAAATACAATTTTATTTCGCAGAGCTACACGAGCCAGACCTATTAAAAACCAGGCGATACAATAATCCCGTTCTAATATATTTTCTGGTATACGCCTGCCCCCTTGCTCTTTCAACAATCGATTGGAAAGTTTGGAGATCTGACTTTGTGGAATCATGGATTATGTTCCTCTGATTGCAAGAAGTTCTTCTTCTGGAATATTCAATCTTAGTCGCCATTTTGCTGTATGGTGACCTTTTGCGGGAAGTTCAGGATCAAGAAGTTGGTAGGTGGAGGTAAGTTTGGTTTGCAGAAAATCCCAATGAATACGGGAGCCAATTTGATAAAGTTCCATGAGATATCCTAGCCTTCGATTCACAGCGCCACTATTTAATTTTACGGCATAATCAATAAGTTTTTGCGGATCAATCAGGGGTTGTTTTATAGAAAATCCTTTTGCTACTTCAGAAAAACCTCCGCAGTAAGTAGGTTGTTTCAAGCCATCTAATAATGTACGTTCCAAATCACTAACACAAATTTTTTCACTTTTATCGACCCACATCTCTGTGAGTCCAAAAAGATCCTCTCTTTTACAGCGTACGAATTTGAATTCTGTTCCTTGGATTATTCTCGTTCGTACCATTCTAGGAAAACTGATATAAACAATCAGTTGAGGTTGTGTCAGCATTTGATGTAGATCAAATGCTGAGCCATGAGAAAGATAATATTTTTCTTTAATTTTTTTGTGCCCGCTTTGTGTCAATTCACGTGCTACGACGTAAGGATTCCCGAGGTATTCCCGCTCAAAACCTAATTCAAACGGATTGAGGCGAAATAGGCCTGGCTTCAATCGAGTGGCTATCCCGCGATGAGTAAGTTGCGAAAGAATTTTAGAAGCAGCTGGGCGTCCACCTAAAATTTCTTCTGCTTCTCGAAAATGAAAAACAGGGCGATTATGGCTGTAAAGGGTGCTAATCAAGCGAGCAGAGCCTGGCCCTAAGGTTTTCAACAAGAGATGATCTTTCATACGCAAAATACTCCTTATATAAGAGTATAATACACTAAAATTATAATCTTTTGAAGAATTAATTATATTTAATTTGTATTATATTCCCTTAAAAGGAGTTTTTTGAGAATAAAACATAATGTTATTCTCCGGTTCGAGTGGGACTAATCCAGTCACGCGCCTACTCATTGCAATGCTGATCACACGCCATGATTATAAAATTATAGGAATAAGCAAAACTCGCATCTTGAAGTCCGTTTGGTATACTTGCCGTTATTTTTTAGGGAACCTCCGTGGAAATATTTCAGTATGAATTCATGCAGCATGCTTTTTTGGCGGGGATTTTAATTGCTTTATTGTCTGGCGCGTTGGGTTATTTTGTTATATTACGGAACTTGAGTTTCGCCAGCCATGCCTTAGGACACATTAGTTTTGCGGGTGCCACAGGGGCGTTGCTCCTTGGCTTATCGCCTCTGACAGGACAATTGGTTCTTACGCTCCTTTGTGCATTACTCATGGGGTTATTTGAAGGACGGCTCAGAAAAAACGATCCTATCATTGGCATCATCCTTGCGTTTGCATTAGGTTTGGGTTCGCTTTTTTTGTCGTTCCATCAAGCTTACACGGGCCAAGCAAACAGTATTTTGTTTGGAAATTTACTGGGTGTGTCTACGCATGCTCTTCAAGTCATGTTGATACTGACAAGTGTTACTTTTCTTTTTTTAGCTTTGCTTTCTCGTCCTTTACTTTTTTCAAGTCTTGAACCTGAGTTGGCACAAGCACGTGGTTTACCGTTAATCTTTATCAGTGTTTTGTTTTTATGTTTTTTGGCGGTGGGTGTGACGCTTGCAAGTCAAGCGGTTGGGGTGTTGCTGATTTTCACTTTACTCATCGGGCCTGCTTCCATCAGTTTGCAATATACGCATTCTTTTTGGAGCGGAATAATCAGTAGTATTCTTTTAACATTATTCATCGTTCTCTTGAGTTTGTTTCTCACTTATTATACGCAATGGCCATTGAGTTTTTGGGTGAGTTTTTTAGTTCTCATTTTTTATTCTTTCTCTAAAATCCATTTTTTATTTCGTCGTGCGTGAAAAGAGGTAATTTCCACGCTTGTTTCCTGTAACTACGCAAGCTTGCGTTACAGGGTATGTTTCGTTTATTTTATTGGTTTTTTCAGAAAATTCCCTAATGCTTTTTCGCATATTCCTAATTTTTTCCAATCGCATGATACACAAATTTCATGAAATTTATCTAAGCTAATTTTTTCTGCGATTGATCTTTTTGCCTCTCCCCATGTTATTTCTTTAGCTGAGGTGATGCCAAGCGCCTTCGCATGCGCCTTGTCGAGAGTCACTATTTTTTCTTGTGAAGTGCATTTCATGCCTTTTCTGTTTGGACAGGGATGACAAATAGAGTCGGTATGATCGACAATTTTAATTTTAGTTATGTCACCGTTAGATGAATTGAGCGCCGCCATGATTTTTTTAAAATTATCGATAAACTTGGGCGAATATCCTTTGCCTTGGAAGCATAACGCACACAAAAAATGATGTGGGCGAAATGTAAGGGCACCTTTAAAAATTGCCTTTTTGCGTTGTGACTTTTTTGCACTCATTTTTAAAATGCTCATTTACTTATGTGTAAACTCCGCTTTTAAAAATGCGTGCGCCTCGTCTCAACGCAAAATTTCTAATTTTTAAAAGTGCCCTGCAATTTCCATTTTATATTTTCTTCCAAAATTTAGGCGCGATAAGCGCAACGGCAATCAATTTGAGGGGTTCACTGAGGATGAATGGCATGATGCCAAATGTTATTGCTTGATACCATCCAACAAAAATGGAAAGTACGCTAACGCCTAAGAGAAAGATGATGCAGACGCCCAAGCAGGCAGCAATGAAACTACCTAGGATGCTTCGTGCAAAACCTTTTTGAGCAAGGGTGCCGCTTAATGCTGCAGCAGGTAAAAAACCGATTAAATAGCCGCCCGTCGGCCCAAAGAAAGGGGAGATGCCAGCCGAAAAATTAGCGAAAACAGGTAAGCCACAAGCACCGGCAATTAAATAAGAAACGATCACATAGCTCCCTAATCTTGCCCCACAGGCTATGCCAATGAGGATGACGGTTGCGCTTTGGAAAGTAAGGGGCACAGGTTGTAAAGGGATGCTTAACTGTGAGGCCAGCGCTAACAGAAAAACACCCGCAAGAATTGTAAAGGCTTGTTTGATAAAGGTATTTTCTTTCGGCCAAAAGATGCTTTGTAATGCTGTATCTAAGCTAGAAAAATAATTCATGAGCGCTATCCTCTTTTAGTTCAGAAAAATATCATAAGGTTTTATTGTTTGAAAGTAAAATTGGCTGTTATTATCGTTGAATACTTTTAAAAACACGTCGATTTTACTTTTTAAGTACCGCCAACGTCTCTTTAACAATTTTGAAAATAATTAATGAGTCGTTGCTCCCCGGATTACCTATCTCTGATCTTTTAAGATATCACTAAAGTCGATAATCTCAGTAAAATAGCCATCATCAATAACGGTGTCACTTGCCCCATTTGCATGAATTAGCACAGGACAAAAAGACATTCCTCTTGGAATTGAAAGCCGATCTATTTTAGTTTTAACCTCTTTAATAATTTCTTTTTTAATTTCATGACGTGAAAATTTTATTTCACAAACATAAACTACATTGGTTCTGGTTTGGATCATATAATCAATTTGACATCCGGATTGGCGACTTTGTGCATGTTGAAAATAAGGATTTTCAATAACAATATCATCGGCAGATAGCTTCAAACATCGATGAATGAAATCTCTATTATTTAATACAAGATTTTCGAACTGTAGGCCCATTATTGTAGCCCAGCCGGGTAATGAGCTTAATGATTTAAGTTGATAGACGCCTCTGTCGATCTCCGGCAATTTATTTTCTATGTACTTTAAATAAAAACGAAGATAATTATCTCGTAAACGATACTTAAAAAGTAAGGGAGCTGTAATGCCTGTCTTAGGATTCCATGTATGATCACGACTAATAAATCCAGAGGTGACTAAATCACTTAAATACTCACTGACAAGTCCAGATTTGCCTACGCCTGATTGTTCGCATATTTCACTGTATTCAAGATTCCTTTGAGTCAATAGTCGAACAATTTCTTTATATTTTTCACTCCTTTTTCCGAATAAATCCGAGAAAATATCTCTGAATTCATGCGTTAATAATCCGCCCTTCTTAAAACAAAGATGATGAATGTTTTCTTCTGCAGAATATCGTGGCTGGATCTCTTCTAAATAGCGAGGGATCCCGCCTGTGATAGAGAGAATTTTAAATTTATCATGACTTGAGAATTGACTTCCGATTCCTTTCCAGAATCTTGCACAATCTGATAAGGGCAGCTCATCTAGTGTTATGGTATGAGAGATTCTGCCCATAAATGCTGAGCTTGATAAAATATTTTTGTCGATCCAAGACGATGTTGAGCCACAAATAATTAAAATTAATTTTGAGTTTTTTTTAAAATGTAAGTCCCAGGCATTTTTTAATTTACCCAAAAAATCTGGGTCCTCGGATCCCATCCATGAAATTTCATCAAGCAAGATGATGATCCTACCTTTTTGAGTATGTTTTGCAAGAAACAGAAAAAGTGTATTCCAGTTATCTGCTTTTATGCCTGGGATATCGAATGTTAATCCAAGCTGATTAGCGAACTTATTTATCTGAGTTTGTTTGCTTGTCCTAGCTGTTGGTGCTAGCCCTGAAAATTCATAAAATGAATAACTCTTGGCAAATTCTTCGATTAATCTGCTTTTACCAATACGCCGTCTTCCCTTGACTACGATAAGGCTAGCAGAGTTTTTTTGACATAGTGTTGGAGTTCTTCTAATTCATGCTGTCGACCAATAAATAGTGATTTCATTCGGAGCCTTTTATAATACGTAAAATAAGTAATGACATATTCTATGTATTTTTATATTGTCTGTAAAGAATACGTAAAACATGTTATTACGTGTTCTATGGAAATGGTCCTAGCTGGGGTTTTCATCTGTTATCCTTAATAATACGGAGTTCACTTGTTACAGCTACTCATTACAATGCTGATGAAAGTCCCCCATGCTGCGATGTTTGCCCAAGACAAAAACTCGATTTTTATAATGTAAGACTTCAATCGGTGTGTCATATAACGCAGATAGATTTCTACTCGTGATAATGTCGTCGAGTTTTCCTAATTTTGCAACGCCGCCCACCATATATAAAACACGATCTAGCGCAGGCAGCAATGCATTGACATCATGTGCCGTCAGCAATACCGCCATGTGTAACTCTTTTGATAAATTAGAAATAAGCTCAACTAAGGTCTCTTGGTAATAAGGATCAAGATTATTTAAAGGTTCATCCAGTAATAAAATTTTTGGATCGTTCAACAGAGTTTGTGCCAACAATAGACATTGACGTTCGCCACCAGATAAACTTGAGAAAGGACGGTAAGCGATTTTTTCAGCGCCCGTTTTTGCAATGATCATCTTAATTTTTTCTTTGTCGTTTTTAGAAAGTAACGGTAAACCCAAGCGATTTGCATGCAAGGAGCTTGCAAGCAGTTGATAGCCCGTTAATTCAAAATTAGAAAAAATAGTTCTATTCTGTGGAAGATAACCGATGTGCGGATGACCTTGATAAGGCGATTCTCCTAATACATTTAAATAACCTTGGGTGGGTTTGGTGAGGCCTAAAATAAGTTTTAAGAGCGTGCTTTTTCCTGCGCCATTAGGCCCCAGTACCGCGACAAATTCACCTGGATGAATGGAGAAAGAAAAATTTTTCAAAATAATTTTTTCATTAAATTGAAGGCATAATCCTTCTGCATGAATAAGCGTCATTGTTTCCTCAGCGCCAAATCTATCGGACGAAGTTGTTTGAGCATCCAGGTAATGTAATCTTCATTTAAAGCTTGTGTTTCACTGATTCCCACCAGGGGCAGTTGATATTGAAGCGCTTTCGTTTTCATGTGTTCAATCAAGGACGTTTGCATTTGTAAATTATAAATTAAAACCTGTGCACGATGCGCTTCAATGGTTTTTTCAAATTCTATAATTTCAGAAGGTGTGGGAGAATTTTCGTTTGTAATGTTTTTTGCAAAACCCATTCCGGCTATCTTTAAATGAAGTTGGTTTGCCGTGGGTTCAAATAAAGTTTCAGTCAGTAACACAGTCTTGTCTTTGGCGTGTTTTTTCATTTCCGATAAGAAAATTGTTATTTTTTGGTAATCATTTAAAAATAGTTTTAATTGTTGATCGAAGTAATCAGCATGGGAGGGATCTTGTTTTTTTAATAAAGTCGTTAACGTGTGTGCAAAACGAGCGAGCGTGCGGGAGTCATACCATAGATGAGGGTTTCCTGAAATTTCAGGCATGAGCTTAGAAACGTTGATGATGTGCTGATGGTTTTTATTGTTATTATCTAACAAAGGTTGAATCCAAGTGTCATAACCCGCGCCATTAAATACGATGATATCTGCTTTTGTTAAAGCTTTTGCTTGGGTAACGGTTGCATTAAATAAATGAGGGTCTTGATTGGGGCGTGACATCAAAGAGGTCACAGAAACAAAATCTCCTCCTAAACGTTGAGCGACCTGAGCGTAAGTATTTTCTGCCGCCACAATCATGATTTTTCCCCATGCCGAAAATGGGAGAAAAACAAAAAATAAAATAAAAAATTTATTTTTCATCATCATCTCTCTTTTTTTGATTTAAATATTTCATGATTTCATTGCATAAAGCTTTTGTGCCCTCGCCTGTGGCAGATGAAAGTGTAAAAACGGGATTTCTCCATTGTAGTGTTTCAATGATATTTTTTATTTTTGCGTCAACTTCTTTTTTGGGTAACAAATCAATTTTGTTGAATAGGAGCCAGCGTGGTTTTTTCCAAAGATCTTCGCTGAATTTTTCAAGCTCCTGTTCAATGGTTTGAATATCTTGGACAAGATTATTTTCTGTTGGTGGGCTGATATCCACTAAATGTAATAATAGTTGCGTGCGTGCGAGATGTTTTAAAAATTGTATGCCAAGGCCTGCACCTTCGGCGGCGCCTTCAATTAAACCTGGAATATCAGCAATAACAAAGCTTTGTTCTGGGCCCAAACGAACAACGCCTAGGCTCGGATGTAAAGTTGTAAAAGGGTAGTCAGCCACTTTGGGGCGTGCTGCGGAAACGGTACAAAGAAAAGTTGATTTACCAGCATTAGGTAAACCCAACAAACCCACATCAGCCAATAATTTTAATTCCAATCGTAAACAGCGTTTCTCGCCAGGCGAGCCTT
>Ga0156273_111_pt1 | contig 30785 bp, 26 predicted proteins | sample RifCSPlowO2_12_FD_107922 | JGI IMG/M metagenome (GOLD analysis project Ga0156273, IMG submission 107922) | Gammaproteobacteria bacterium RIFCSPLOWO2_12_FULL_38_14 | reverse complement strand
GGTATTCAAGTGGTTATGGTGGGAGATGAGGTAAGAATTATTGTACCGACAGATAATTATTTTTATAAAAATTCTTCGCACTTAAATGCAAATTATTATCCTGTATTAGATAAGCTAGTGCTTTTTATCCGAGGTATTCCTAAGACGAGTGTGCGTGTGGCGGGGTATTCTGACGACACAATTTGTCAAACGCGAGCCTTGGCATTGACGCGTGAACAAGCGGCAGCTGTTGCAAATTATTTATGGCGTCGTGGTATTGATGCAAGAATGATTTATCCTGAAGGTTGTGGAAGAGACTCGCCTATTTCTCATAACCAAACCAGCGAAGGGCGCGCGCAAAATAGACGCATTGAGATTACTTTTTGTCGCATTTCTCATGATGATGATTTTTAACAGTTAACTTTTTAAAAGAGGTACGTTATAGTTTCAAGTTGCTGTTTGCTTTTTTTGAAGATGGATGATGCATGATTGACAGGAAATTAGAAGAAATAAAATCTCACATGCATTTTTACAGGGATGCTTATCGCCGGGGGATTAAACAATTAATTTTTTTATTAATGTTGATCGTCCTATTAATTGCAGTGATTTTTTATAATGTGCTATATCAAGCCCTGCCTTTGTTTTATGCAAGTACAACAGCAGGAGAAATTGTAAAACTAACATCATTGAACTCACCCAATAAAACATCGGTTTCTTTAATAAAATAATTTTACGATGTTGAAATGAATGTACGATAGAGACTACTCATGGCAGAAGATGCGATTGAAGCAGTACGATTGCGAAATGATTTTTATCGAGATAATCATCGTAAAGTGATGATTGCTTTATTGGTTGCAATTCTGATTATTATTATGTTGTCGAGTGTGTTGACTTATGTTGTGACACATCCGCCGCCGCCTAAGTATTTTGCAACATCGATTGATGGGCGGATTATTCCGCTTATCCCTTTGAGTCAACCCAATATGCCGACGTCAGCGTTATTATTATGGGCAAATCAAGCGGCGACGGCTGCATTTACTTATGATTTTGTGAATTATAGGCAAGCCTTACAAACGGCTTCTGATTATTTTACATCGGCAGGTTGGCGAGATTTTCTGAATGCGCTCACGAGTTCAAACAATTTGAGTGCAGTGTTAACTAAAAAACTAGTGGTTTCTTCTACGGCAACGGCGGCACCTGTGGTCTTGCAGCAAGGTGAACTAAATGGTGTTTATGCATGGCGTGTGCAGCTTCCTATGGTTATTACCTATCAAAGTGCAAGCCAGGTGGCACAACAAAATGTGTTAGTGACGATGTTGGTTACGCGCGTGTCAACACTTAATTCTGCGCGTGGTGTCGGTATTTCACAGTTTGTTGTCTCAAGTACAAATACTTAAAGTATATTTTCTTAATGAGCTAAAAAATTCATGATAAAAAAATTTTTTTTAAGTTTCATCACTTTTTCTTTTTCTATGCTTGCGTTTGCAGACGCATCAATGGGTTTTGGTTTGGGTGATGAAGGACAACAACTTCAACAAATGCAGCAATTACAAACGACGGCCAATGTGAGTAATAGCAATGGGCCGCGTGTCGTCCTTCAAAATACACAAGCTTCGTCGTCACAAGTTGATAATTCTTCTTCGACAGCATTTTTAAATAATCAAAATCAGACAGCAGTGGTGGCTCAAGCGGCGTTATCGCCTAATGATGTTTCCTCGGCAAGTGATGCGGCACCTGTAAATGATAATCTTGTGCAAACACAACCTCCAACGATATTTGCAGCGCCTTATACGGGGGCAGCTAATCGAATTAATCCTTTGCCACAAGCTGCACAAATCATGAATGAGGCAGCGTTTAATGATGTGATTACATCAACATTTCCTATGACTGGTGAACAAATTCATCAATTAAAACAAGTTTATTATGCTTCACAAGCAGCGGCAGCGGCGCCACCGGGCGTACCTCCCAAGCCCACAGTAACCTCGCAAGTTGTGAGTATTGCACCGGGTTCAACACCGCCTGTGGTGCGTTTAGCGCAAGGTTTCGTTTCTTCTTTAGTATTTGTGGATTCAACAGGTGCGCCATGGCCGCTCGAAGCTTATGACATTGGAAACCCTGCTGCGTTTAATATTCAATGGAATCACACGGATAACACACTCATGATTCAATCGATGAGTTTATATACGTATGGCAATTTAGCGGTTCGCCTAAAAGGATTATCTACACCGGTGATGTTGACATTAATTCCTGGGCAGCGCGTAGTGGATTACCGTGTGGATTTGAGAATTCAAGGATTAGGGCCTAATGCAAAAATACTCCTAGGAGATGGCTTGCCTACGATCGTAAATCCTGAATTGTTAGGTGTGTTAGATGGTGTGCCCCCGCGTAATGCAAAAAACATGGTAGTCGCAGGAGGGGAGGCGCAAGCATGGTTAGCGCAGGATAAACTTTTTCTGCGTACGCGTTTAACGGTGTTATCACCTGCTTGGACATCGATTATGTCAAGTCCTGACGGAATGAATGCGTATGAATTTCAAAAAACACCGATGATATTAGCTTCTTTTCATGGAAAACCGATTCAATTACGGATAGAAGGATTCTAAGTCATGCCTAATGCGCTAAAAAATATTAAGACAATGATGAGCGATAGTCGAACGCGGACTATCTTGATATTTACTATTTTATTGTTGGTGGTAGGCATTATATTTGGTTTTTTAAAATTATCTGGTTCGTCAAAAAAAAGTGGTGCACCAGGGGGTTCTGCTGTAGGGAATGCACCGAACATTCAGTCTATTCCGGGTGGATTTGATACGCCTGAATCAGCAGAGTATGCCCGATTGCAACAACAACAAAATCAAATGCAAGCTAAGGAGGCCAGTAAAACAGGCAAGAGCGCCATTCCCACACTCATTAGTTCTTCTACTTTGGGTGCGCAAGGTTTTCAACAAGCCAATGCGGGCAACACACAAGGTTGTGTAGCGCCAGGTACACCTCTTTATTCCTCTGCTTGTCAGGTCATTGCGACTTTAGGGCCGGGTGGTGTGGTTCAAGCGACGAATGCAAATCAATCTGCTTTTGAAGAAGGAGATATTGTTTATGGTGCGGATGGGAAGCCCATTGGGAGAATAGGGCCAAATGGTGAAGTTTTAAATGCACAAGGGCAAGTAATTGGTTATGTAGGAGCAGATGGATTGGTAAGAAATGCGAAAGGTGAAGTGATAGGCCAAGCTTCACAAATAAAAGAAGGGGATCTTGTTTATGGTCCGGATGGCAAGGTCCTAGGACGTGTGGGTCCCAATGGTGAGGTTTTGGATGCGAAGGGCCGTATTGTGGGTTATGTGGGAGCAGACGGTGTTGTAAAAAATGCGAAAGGTGACGTGATAGGCCAAGTTTCACAAGTAAAAGAAGGGGGGCTTGTTTATGGTCCGGATGGCAAAGTATTAGGGCGTGTGGGCCCCAACGGCGAGGTTTTGGATGCGAACGGTCGTGTTGTGGGTTATGTCGGACCGGACGGTGTTGTAAGAAATGCGAAAGGTAAAGTGATAGGCCAAGCTTCACAAATAAAAGCAGGAGAACTTGTTTATGGTCCGGATGGCAAAGTATTAGGACGTGTGGGTCCTAACGGTGAGGTTTTGGATGCGAACGGTCGTGTTGTGGGTTACGTTGGACCGGACGGTGTTGTAAGAAATGCGCAAGGTCAGGTAATAGGAGAAGTTGCAGGTACAACAAAAAAACCTGCGAAACTTACAGTAGGAACACCTTTTTATAATGCTTATGGTGCTCAAGTAGGTGTTGTGGGGCCAAACGGGAAATTTATTCCTGTATCGAATGCGGTTGAGCATGCCAGAACTGCGAATCAAAATACAGTAGCAACAGCACAACAAAGAAATAATGCTGGTCAGTTTGGCGCATTGCCTGGGGCCCCTGGAACACCTAATCCACAACTTCAAGCACTTTTAGAAAAACAAGCTGCGCAGTTAAGCGAAGCGGAGGCGCAACAGAAAAAATTTCAAATGCAAGGTTCGATGTCAGGCCAGGTAGGCCAACTGCTTGCTGCTTGGGGGCCATCAAGCCAGCGATATGAAGTGGGGGGACAGCAAGAAAAAGAAACGCCAGAAGGAGGTGCTCCCGGTGTTGGTGAACTTGCAAATAGGGGAGCAGGTGGAGCATACGGTATTGGTGGTGGGAATGGTCCTACAATTAAAGCAGGATCCATTATGTTTGCGGTATTGGATAATACGATAAGTAGTGATGAGCCGGGTCCGATTCTTGCAACGATTACGAATGGTGAGTTGAAGGGTGGGAAGCTCATTGGTTCTCTGACCAATCAAGGGCAGAAAATCATGATCACCTTTAATAGTTTAAATTATGAAAAATTTGAAAATAGCGTAAGCTTGAATGCTGTTGCGATCGATCCTAATACCGCTAGAACGGGATTGTCTGATTACACCAACAACCATTATTTACTGCGTTATGGCACGATGTTTGCAGCGTCTTTCGTGCAAGGTTATGCGCAAGCTATCTCACAGTCAGGATCAACGATTGTCTCAAATGGATTTAACACCCAGAAAAATATGCCGAGTTTATCACCTTCTGGCGAATTAGCTGTTGCTTTAGGAAATGTGGGTACGCAGTACACATCAGTATTAAATAGTTTTCAGTCCACACCCCCTTCTGTTTATGTTTATGCAGGGACAGGCCTAGGTGTTTTAGTTTTAAATGATTTGAAATTACCTGTTGTTAATAGTTTTGGTAATGCTTAAGTTGGAGAGTAACAATGGCAAGTGAAGAAGAATATCATATTCCTGGAGAAGCACAGGCGTCTGCCTATCAAAGCGAAGAGCTTTCTCCACCTCCTAAACCGAAAATTGATTTTAAGAAAGTGTTGATTGTGGTTTTTATTCTTGCCATTTTCTGGATTGGAGTACACTTTGTTTCTTCCTCGAAAAAAGCAAAAAAGAATAGATATGAGCTCACTCAAGTAGAGCAACCCATAGCGATAAGTATGCCTGTTGAACAAAAACCACAAGTCCCAACGAATAATATGATGGTAATACAAAAAGGTGCTGTGAATTTAGAAAATCGTTTAGCGAATGTAGAAGAAGGTAATGCTTCTGTGGAAGCAAGAGTTCAGAGAACCAATGCGAGTTTGGCGGATTTACAAAATAATTTAGCGGTGATGTCTTCTCAAATTGCAACACTTAATAGCACGTTACAAGATTTAGTGAGTCAGGTGACACAGCAACAATCTGAGCTTCATGTATTAGGCAATAATCAAACGAAAAAAGAAAGGGAATCTGTTTCAAAACAAGCTCCGGTAATAAAACCTCAAATACTTTTTATTCAAGCCCTTATTCCTGGTAGAGCATGGTTATCGACACAGGAAGGCGGGATGAGTATGACAGTAAAAGAGGGAGATGCTATCCCAACTTATGGTGTGGTGAATTCCATTGATCCTGTACAAGGTGTTGTAAATACAAGTTCAGGTAGGACAATTGTGTTTAGAGGTGAAGAGTAAGTCGTCGCACGATTTTTTTGTAGCCTATCATGAGCGAAGCGAATTACAAGGAGAAATACTTTTATGTTTTCGGTAAAAAGCTATTTCTCAAATAGTATCGTTTTTCTTGTTTTTCTTATTTTTTTGGCAGGTTGTAGTGTCAATGGTCAGCAAGCTGATTTGAGTGCCTTTCTTAATAATCTTGCTCGTACTTATACAAGTCTTTGGAAATTAATCACAGGATTTGCCTATCTTGCAGGTGCTTTTTTTGGTCTGATGGCGGTTTTTCAATTTAAAATTTATGCTGAGCAAAGAACCATGATGTCGCTTCAAACGAACATCATGAAACCACTCATGCATCTTTTAGTGTGTGTTGCATTAATGTGGTTGCCAAGGACATTTTCTGTCTTGATGGTCACGACTTTTGGTTATCCTAATGTAACACCCATCAGTTATGCTAATGCACAGAATGTAGGTATTTTTGGTTATCAACTTGCGTTGACACCTGCTTTATTGGGTTTAGTAAGAATAGTGGGCTTGGTGTCTTTTGTTCGAGGGTGGATGATGATGGTGCATGTTGCAGAGCAAGGGCATCAGGCCTCTTTTGGTAAGGCGATGACCCATATCTTTGGTGGGTTGTTATTAATTAATATCGTCGGTGCTTCTAATTTACTTTGGAGATTAATGGTTACAGGTAGTTAAGCTTATTTTTTGTTTTAAGATTGTTTGCTGAAATGATTTTAGTTAGAATCAAACACGTTGTGATATTTTTTTATTTCAAAAGGAGAAAGTAAAATGAAATATGATGGGAAAAATCGAAGGATTTTATTTTTATTTTTGGTTTTGAGTTCTTTCTTGTTTTTTTTTCCGATTATGGCTTCTGCTGAGGCTGGGGCTGGGGGTGAGGCGGCGGGTACAAATTTAACAGCTATCGCTACAAATTTAACAGGAGCATTTACTCAAATTGCGAAAATGATCACTGCCGGTGCTTATCTTGCCGGTGCGGCCTTTGCATTGGGTGCCATCATGAAATTCAAGCAACATAAAGATAATCCTCAGCAAATTCCGATTGGGCAACCTATTGCTTTAATTTTTATTGCGGCAGCACTCATGTTTCTGCCGACACTTTATAATGTTGCGGGTAAATCACTATTTGGATCTGCTGGAGGCAAAGGTACACTTTCAGGATCTACTTTCTAACTATGCCCCACCTTCAATTATGTGCGAATGTAGAAGGTTGGAGACTGTTTATGTTACGGAGAGCCGATCCGGCTTTCCGTACATTCAGTGAAAAGGTATTTCGGCGGGATCGTTATACTTGTCAGTTTTGTGGTTTTCAAGCCAGAGATTACCAAGAAATTGTAAATTTAGATCTGAATTTTCATAATAACACCTTAAAAAACATGACCACGGCATGTTGTTTTTGCGCCCAATGTTTTTTTTTACAAGCGGTAGGCGTAAGTGATTATGGGGGTGGTACCTTAATTTATTTACCTGAAATTTCTCAAGTAGAATTAAATAGTTTTTCTCACGTTCTATTTTGTGCGATTACGAATAATACAGGATACAGTGAATCTGCCCAGGCAGTTTATCGAAGCTTGAAATTTCGATCGCAACAAACAGAAACACAGTTTGGCGAAGGGACAAGTAATCCTGCTTTTTTCGGGCAGTTGTTAATTGAAAGTCGAAGTCATAAAGCAGAGCATCTGGGGCATATTTTAAAAAATCTACGTTTATTACCTTCACGTGCGGGTTTTAAAACCCAAATTGAACATTGGGCTGCGCTGGCTTTACAAGAATTAGCAGCAAATAAAACATAGCTACTTAAAATTGTGGCGACTGTAAACGGAAAAGACGTGTCATAGGGAATTTTATGGTAAACGTTGTCGAATCTGTTTTAGGAGGTGTTGATTCACTGCTTGCGTGGATGGCCTCTATTCTTAAAACGACAACATCCACTTATTGTGATCTTGAAACAGCTGATAACGCGACAGTTTTAGTGACGCACGATGGTTCGCTGGGTTCTGTTATTCAAGTTAATGGTTTGACTACTTTGCTGGGTGAGGTTGAATTTCAACGCCTTTACAAAGGTGTTGCCAGCTGTTTTCAAACGGCATTTAATCGTGATGGTCACTCCTTGCAAGTTTTCTTTAATTATAATCCTGAAAAAGCAGCAGCATTAATTACTGAAATTTATGGGCCTGCGCGTTCTACAGCAGAAAGATTACGATTAGACCTGAATGATTTATTGGAAGAGCGAGTAAATTATCTTTCAAAGTACAGTGCAGAAGAAGCCGTCTTCCTCGTATTATGGACACGCCCTGGCATGCTTTCTGCTGAACAAATGAAACAAGCCAGAACAAATAAATTAAATTTAATAAAAGAAAAAAAAATCCCTCCTTTTCCACGAACGCAATTTGTGATGGCAGCCATTCCTGATTTGCGTAATGCACACGATTCTTTTGTTCGCGCGACGGTCAGTGATTTAAGTAATCTAAATTTAGATGTGAAGTTATTAGAAGCACATGAAGCTTTATATGAAGCACGCATGACAGTAGATCCTGACTTTACAGATAAAACTTGGCGACCCATTTTGCCAGGAGATAAAATTCCCGTAAAAGATTACCAACGCTATACTGGTGATGTTTCAGATTTACTTTGGCCTGACTTGGGGCATCAATTATTACCGCGCGATGCGCAAATCCTTGATTTGCGGACTGTAAGAATTGGGGATCGGATTTATTCTTCAGTATTTATCGATCTATTTCCTAAAGATATTAAAACCTTTGTTGCTCTTTTTAATAGAACAATGATGGCCAATATTCCTTGGCGTATTTCATTTTTGGTACAAAGCGGTGGCTTAACGGCGTTGCGATTAAAAGCTTTAATCGCTTCGATATTGAGTTTTACTTCTGCAGAAAATAAATTAATTGCCGATTCAGCAAAATTATTAAATTACATCAAAGTTAATACCGATGATGCTGTGGTGCAATTGCAAGTGGTTGCTTCAACTTGGGCGCCTGAAAATAATCTTTCTTTGTTACGTGTGCGTACGGCTGAATTGGCAAAAGCTATTCAGGGTTGGGGTAATTGTGATGTTTCTGAAGTTTGTGGTGATGCTTTTGCAGGGGTTGTGTCATCGATGTTGGCGATTTCAACGGAGAGTGTTTCGACCACATCTGTTTCGTGTATGTCTGATGTTGCCTACATGCTGCCAGTGACGCGTCCTGCGTCACCTTGGAAAAACGGAGCAGTGTTGTTTCGCTCTGTCGATGGTAAGCCATGGCCCTATCAGCCCGGTTCAAGTGTTCAGACGACTTGGATAGATTTAATGTATGCTCGGCCAGGTTCAGGTAAATCAGTATTATCAAACACGGTGAATTTAGCAGTATGTTTATCAGCGGGTATTCAGCGATTGCCACGCATTTCAATTATCGATATTGGTCCGTCTAGCAGTGGTTTGATTTCCTTATTACAAGAGGCTCTCCCGGAAGGGCAAAAACACTTGGCCGCGCATCATCGTTTGATGATGACACCTGATTATGCCATTAACCCTTTTGATACCCAGTTAGGGTGTCGTTTTCCTACGGCACAAGAGCGTGCATTCTTAGTTAATTTTATTACCTTGCTTGCAACGCCTTTAGGTGCAATACGTTCGTATGATGGTATTCCTGATTTGGCAGGCATGGTTGTTGATATGCTTTATAAAAAATTATGTGATCAAGGAAACCCTTATTTATATACGCCGAATGTGGAGCCGATTGTCGATGGTATTTTAGATGAAATTAGTTTTGTGAAAGATCAAAAAACCACATGGTGGGAAGTGACAGATGCTTTATTCGCTGCTGGATTTATTCATGAAGCCATGTTGGCGCAACGTTTTGCAATGCCGTTGGTGGCAGATGCCGCGTCTATTTGTCGTGAACAAGCAGTGGAAGATCTTTATGGGAAAATTATAGCGCCCACCGGTGAGTCTTTAATTAATGCTTTTGCGCGTATGATTTCAAGTACAGTGCGTGAATATCCTATTTTAGCGCGTATGACACGATTTGACTTAGGGCAGTCTCGTATCGTTGCTTTGGATCTTGATGAAGTGGCCAAATCAGGTGGTGAAGCGGCAGATAGACAAACAGCAGTGATGTATATGGTGGCACGTTATATTTTAGCTAAAGATTTTTATTTGACGGTGGAAAGCATCAAGGATATGCCAAAACAATATCAGGATTATCATAAAGTACGTATTGATGAGATACGTGAAGATCCCAAGCGAATTGTTTATGACGAATTTCATCGTACATCGAAAGCGCAAGCTGTACGCGACCAAGTGATTATAGATATGCGAGAAGGTCGTAAGTGGAATGTGCAAGTTGCTTTGATTTCCCAATCGCTTGACGACTTTGATTCAACGATGATTGAATTTGCCACCTCTATTTATATTATGGATGCGGGACCTGCGCAGACAGTTGAAAAGGCGGCAAAAATTTTTGGATTATCTGAAACAGCGCAAATCGCATTGCGAACACGTGTGCATGGTCCGCGAGAAGGGGGTGCTACGTTTTTGGGGCAGTTTGCAACGAAAAATGGGATTAATACGCAGTTATTAACAAGTACCTTGGGGCCCATTGAGCTTTGGGCGTTCAGTACAACATTAGAAGATGCGATGGTGCGTAATCAACTTTATAAGCGTATTGGCCCCAAAGAAGCGAGAAGAGTATTAGCAGCGCTGTTTCCTTCCGGTTCTGTGAAAAAATTAATTGAGCGTCGTTTAGAGGCTTTAAAATCAGAAAAAGGAATGATAACGGATGCTATCAGTAAAGGTGTCGTAGAACAGCTCGTTGATCAAATCGTGTTGGAATATATGAAGAATCCAAATGTGAAGAGTTTGCCGATTTAGTCGTCCGTGAAAAACGTCATTTTGTTTTATTTCTTTCTAGTTGTTCTTTCCCGCACGACTATTCCTGGATCTTTGCGCCTAGCGGCGCTCGATCCAGGTTACTTTGCTTATTAAAATGGAATTTCATCATCCAAAGATTGGCTCGCAGAAGATTCCATCGCGGGAATGTTTTCTTGAGAATAAGATTCTGTAGAATTATTCGTAGAGGCTGCTTGTGCATTATTGTTTGCGCCGCGTGCATCTAACATTTGCATTTCATTGGCAACAATTTCTGTTGTATAACGATCTTGCCCCGTTTTATCTTGCCATTTGCGCGTTTGAAGACGACCTTCAACGAAAACCTTGGAGCCTTTTCGTAAATATTCTCCTGCGATTTCAGCGAGGCGATTAAAAAAAACAATGCGATGCCATTCCGTTTTTTCTTGTGGATCACCGGTTTGTTTGTCTTTCCACGTTTCAGATGTGGCAAGGCTGATTGTGCTAACAGCACCACCGCTGGGCATGTAACGTACTTCAGGATCTGCGCCTAAATTACCAATGAGTATTACTTTGTTAATTCCTCTTGCCATAGTGTGTCTCCTCATTATTTCATTTATTTATTTTTAGAATGGATAATAACCAAAAAATATTGATGATAAAGCCCAACAAAAATACCCCCATCAAAGAGAATTGTCCATAGGTGTAGCCGCCTAAAATACCCCCTAGAAAAATCCCAATGAACTGACAAGTTGAATAGAAGCCTAAAGCAGTGCCTCTACCTTCAGCGGGTGCATACATAGAAAGAAGGGCGGGTAAAATGGCTTCCAAGAGGTTTAATGCAGTAAAAAATAAAAACAAGTGAATGAAAAAAAATAAAAAAGAAAAATTTAAGAAAGTCAGTCCTGCTTGGCTTAAACAAAGCAAAGTGACAGTTGTTTTAAGTAATTTTAAGTTTTTTGAATTTTTCTCTGACCTTCGAAGTATCATCATCATGGAAATAGCAGAGAGAACAAGTAAAGGAAGATAAAATAAATATTGATTTGATTTTTCAATGTGGAATTGTTTTAAAAGTAAAATCGGTATAACAATGAAATTAGCCGTTAATATGAAATGAAGACATAATATACTCATATTGAAAACTAATATATTTTTTTCAAATAAAAATTTGAAATATTTTTTTTTCAGGAAACCAAGAGGATGTTGGATGCGCGGAGAAGGTAATAAGAAGGTGAGAATTATTCCTAGCAAAGCAAAAATAAAGCTTATAAAAAAAATACTTGAAATAGAGTGGGTTGCTGCAAGCCAGGGGCCTAGCATTATTGCAATTGAGAATGAAGCACCAATGGAAATACCAATGATCGCCATGGCTTGAGTGCGGTATTTTTCAGAGGTTACATCAGCTGTCATGGCTAAAAGTGTGCTGCCTATGGCGCCGCTGCCTTGTAGTGCACGTCCTAGGATTAAGCCATAAATATGTTGTGTGAAGCCCGCAATTAAACTGCCTATCGCAAAAAGTAAAAATCCAATGACAATTAAAGGTTTCCTGCCAAAACGATCAGAGAGGAAGCCAAAAGGAAGTTGGAAGAGTGCTTGAGTTAAACCATAAATCCCTATTGCAACACCCATCAAAAATAAAGTATTACCCTGATAACTCGAAGCATATAAGCTAAAAACAGGTAATATCATGAATAAACCTAAAAGCCTGAAAGAAAAAAGCAAGGCTAATAACAAGGTTGTGCGAATTTGAGAAAAGGGTAAAGACATGGTTTTTTTAGAAAATAGTTAAAGATGTTATTATATACCCCTTACCCTAAGATAATTAATATTTATGAATAAGATTATTATTCGTGGTGCACGTACGCATAATTTAAAAAACATCGATCTTGAGCTTCCTCGAGATCGACTCATTTTGATTACGGGCTTGTCCGGTTCAGGGAAATCTTCTTTGGCATTTGATACTTTGTACGCCGAAGGGCAGCGACGTTATGTGGAATCATTGTCTTCTTATGCAAGACAGTTTTTGTCTGTCATGGAAAAGCCAGATGTGGATCATATCGAAGGACTTTCACCGGCAATTTCTATTGAACAGAAGTCAACGTCACATAATCCGCGTTCGACCGTGGGGACGGTCACAGAGATTTATGATTATTTACGAGTATTGTATGCCCGCGCCGGAGAGCCTCGTTGCCCTCGTCACAATAAAGCGTTGTCAGCATCCAGCGTCAGTCAGATGGTGGATGCTGTCTTAGCATTGCCTGAAAATACTAAACTTATGTTGTTGTCACCGGTTGTTGTTCAAAGAAAAGGGCAGCATCTTGAGTTATTTGAAAAATTGAAAACACAAGGATTTATTCGCGTAAGAATCGATGGTGTATTAACAGAATTATCCGAGTTAGAGGAAGCACCCAAATTAAGCTTACATAAAAAACATACGATTGAAGTGGTTGTCGATCGTCTCAAAGTGCATCCTGAACATAGAACTCGATTGGCAGAATCTTTTGAAACAGCGCTGCGTTTATCTGAAGGGCTTGCAAAAATTGCATTTATGGATGAGACAAGAGAAGAGCAGATTTTTTCTTCTGGTTTTTCTTGTTTGCTTTGTGGCTATAGTATTGCAGAGTTGGAGCCGCGTATTTTTTCTTTTAATAATCCTTCTGGGGCGTGTTCTGCTTGTGATGGTTTAGGAATGAAAGCGATTTTTTCACCCGAGAAAGTTATTTCTGATCCGAGTTTTAGTTTGGCGGAAGGTGCAATTCGTTTTTGGGATCGTCGAAATTATTTTTATTTTAGTTTATTGCAATCCTTGGCAGCACATTACCATTTTTCTCTTGAAACCCCTTTTTCAAAGTTACCTAAAAAAATTCAAAAAATAATTTTATACGGAAGTGAAGATGAAATCATAAAATTTAAATATACCGATGAAGCAGGAAAAATATTTTATCGTCGCTATCCTTTTGAAGGAGTGATCAATAATTTAAAACGTCGCTATCAAGAAACAGAATCGGATGTTGTTCGAGAAGAATTATCAAAATACATTGTGCAACAGGTTTGTGATGTGTGTGAGGGGGCGCGTTTGTGTGAAGCGGCCCGTCATGTGTTTGTGGGTGATTTATCATTGCCTGCTTTGACTTCACTTCCCATTGATGAGGCTAAAGAATTTTTAGAAAATGTTAAATTAGAGGGTTATAAAGAAAAGATTGCTCAGAAAATTTTTAAAGAATTAAAAGAACGTTTGAATTTTTTAATGAATGTGGGTTTGGAGTATTTAACTTTAAATCGCCGTGCAGATAGTCTTTCAGGGGGCGAAGCGCAGCGTATTCGTCTTGCAAGTCAAATTGGTGCAGGTTTGGTGGGCGTGATGTATGTTTTGGATGAGCCTTCGATTGGTTTACATGCCAGAGACAATGCAAGATTGTTAAATTCGCTTATGAAATTACGTGATTTAGGTAACACACTGATTGTTGTGGAGCATGATGAAGAAGCGATACGCCATGCAGATTATATTTTAGATGTAGGGCCAGGTGCAGGTGTGCATGGGGGTGAAATCGTTGCGCAAGGTGGGGTGAGCGATATCATCAACACCCCAGGATCATTAACAGGACAGTATCTTTCTGGCCAACGTTCGATTCCTGTGCCTCTTGTACGCGTGAAGAGGGATAATAAAAAAATAATAACAATAAAAGGAGCACGCGCGCATAATTTAAAAAATTTATCCGTTGAAATTCCTCTTGGTTTGTTTGTGTGTGTGACGGGGGTTTCAGGTTCAGGAAAGTCAACGTTGATTAATGATACTTTGTATCCCATGGCTGCAAAAATTTTAAATGGTGCTCGGCAATTGGAATACGGCGAGTGTGATGAAATTGAAGGGTTATCTTTTTTTGATACGGTAGTAGATGTTGATCAAAGTCCGATTGGTCGTACACCACGCTCTAATCCTGCAACATACTCAGGTTTGTTTACACCTGTTCGTGAATTATTTGCATCGACACCACAAGCGCGATCTCGGGGTTATACGGCAGGTCGATTTAGTTTTAATGTAAAAGGAGGGCGATGTGAGGCGTGTCAAGGAGATGGCTTAATCAAAGTGGAAATGCACTTTTTGTCAGATGTTTATGTGACTTGTGATGTGTGCAGAGGTCAACGTTATAACCGTGAAACACTTGAAATTTATTATAAAGGAAAAAACATTTACGATATTTTAAATATGACGACGGAAGAGGCTTATGCTTTCTTTGATGCGATCCCTGTTATCAAGCGAAAATTGAAAACTTTGATCGATGTGGGGTTATCTTATTTACATTTAGGTCAAAGTGCGACAACGTTGTCGGGTGGAGAAGCGCAACGTATTAAGCTAGCCAAAGAGTTGGCTCGTCGTGATACAGGGAAAACGCTTTATATTTTTGATGAACCTACCACAGGCTTACATTTCCATGATATTGCGCAATTATTAGCAGTCTTACAACGATTGCGTGACTCTGGAAATACGATTATTGTTATAGAACACAATTTGGATGTTATCAAAACCGCGGATTGGATCATTGATTTGGGACCTGAAGGAGGCGCGCGCGGAGGTGAAGTGATCGTAGCAGGACCTCCCGATGTTATTACAGCCTGTCCGCATTCTTATACCGGCCAATTTTTAAAGCGATATTATACGAAATGAAAAAACCATATTTTATAGGGATATACGCCTCGTTATTATTAGCACGTCGGGGTTTAAAAAATTTTTTAATTCTAAGCGTGTTAATAGCATGTTGTTTTTGTTTAATAGCTTGTATGAATACGCATACACTACAAGAAAATTTATGTAATTTAGATGACTTACAACAAATGAGCGCAGGGCCTGTTAAAGAAAAAGAAGAAATGACAAAGTTAACAAGCCCCGTGCGAGAACAAGCAATGCAGGAAACGGCTTTGAGTTTAGGTGCGCAAGCAGGTCTATCATTGCGTGCAAAAAAAATTGATTCGATTTTAGAGCAACAAACCAAACAATTATCGCAAGCATTTAATTTTAATTTACTTTTGTTAGATCACAATGTATTACCGCCTGTTTTAATTGAAAATCACGGTGAATTAAATTTGGATTCAGATGATGCTATTCGCTTATCCGACCGTACGTATAAAATTTTAAAACAAGCACGTTTTGTTACGACACCACCTTCGTGGCGAGAATATCTTTGGTTAAGTTACAAAAATCCTGAAATGCCGCAAGTTTTTTTCTTGCCAACGAACGCAATGGAGCAAAAAATTTGGAGTAAGTATGTAACGCGTGGTTGGGAGGAAGGGGTTAGGCAAGCTGACACAATTTTTGCGGAAAATCTTGCGCGCTTAAAACAAGAATATCAAGGCATGGTGTTATATCGAAATTTACTGACGCAAGGTATGGTGAGTCCTCCCTTTGTTGCGCGCAGTGAGTTGGGTGTGACGGGCGATAGTTCGAATTTACGCATTAATGACCAGGTATTACGTATTACTGCATTACCTGCATTACAGCCTAATACTCAAGTTTGGAAACCTGCGCCAGTGGTGAATCGATGACAGATGTGAAAATACCCGTTTTAGAGCCTGAGAAGTTATTTCCGGATGAACCTACGCGTTTCACGCCAAAAGAATTAGATCGTTTATTGGTTTATTGTCAAAAATTAAATGCTTCTGATATTACTTTACAAACAGGACAAGTTGTTTTTGCAGAAGTATATGGCCGCTTATTACATATGACGCATCGAAAATTATCAAATACAGAAGTAGGCGATATGTTGAATGCGATTTATGGGCCCAACGGTACCGCGCAAATTTTAAGTGGCCATGACATTGATACACATTACGAAGTTAAGCCGACGCGTATAGAGCGCTATCGTTATCGTGTTAATGGTACGGGATGCTTGATAGGTGGACATGATGGTATTCAAATTACTTTACGTACCATTCCCACAACACCTCCCGTGCTCGACAGCATGGATCTTCCTTCGGATCTTTTATCAGCGCTCGCACCGCAAGAAGGCGTGGTCTATGTCACGGGAGCAACAGGGTCGGGTAAAAGTACCTTATTGGCTTCTATTATTCGTGATTTAGGTGAAAACCCAGATAGTCATCGTAAAATTTTAACTTATGAGTCGCCGATTGAATTTGTATACGATGATTTGGAAATGCCAACGGCTGTTGTTAGTCAATCTGAAATACCACGTCATTTACCTGATTTTGCAGCCGGTGTACGTAATGCATTGCGCCGTAAACCTCGCTTGATTCTAGTGGGAGAAGCACGTGATTCAGAAACGATTGCGGCTGTTTTAGAAGCGGCGATGACGGGACATCCTGTATATACAACTTTACATACCAATGGTGTAGCAGAGACGGTTCGTCGTTTAGTGACTTCTTTTCCTGTGGAAGAACGCCATGGGCGTACTATTGATATTTTAGAAACGATACGTTTAGTGATTTGGCAAAAGCTCGTGCCCACAGTTGATGGCAAGCGTGTTGCATTGCGAGAGTATTTGATTTTCAATGAAAAATTACGTGATATTTTGCTGAGTAGTCCCTTTGAAGAAGTTACCTCAGTAACACGAAAATTAGTGAAAGAATCTGGGCAAACCATGGAAGTGGATGCTGAGAAAAAATTTAAAGCGGGTTTGATCGATGAGCGTACTTATAAGTTATCAGTAGTGGGTGGCATGACAGCTGATAAGGATGCAGGAATCAGATAATCAGAGCGGGGCGGCCGGGGGGGGGGCGCCGCCACCACTGCCGCCACCACTGCCGCCGCCACCAGCACCTTTGCTAGCAGGCTGCAAGCCGACAGAAGCGCCGCCGCTGTCTTTACCACTTGCTTTCATATCTGATTTTCCTTGCTCTTTCGCTTCATCTGATTTCTTCTCAGCATATTTGCCTGCTTGACTTGCAGCAGTACCTGCAGCACGACCTCCTTCGTCTGCCGCTTTTTGTGCGCCTTGGCGTGACTCTTGTTCCATCTGTCCTTCGATGCCACCTTCAATGTTACCGCCTATCCATTTTAAAACGCGTTCAGGGACAATATGAATCAAAGAGAATGACTTATGGATCATTACGACGGCAGCGACAGTGTAGAGCACCATAGCTGCTAATGGCATTAATACAATGGCTGTAAACCCAAAAATTGCTGTAAAAGCACCACCCCAACTACCTTGTTGACTGAAGCTTGCCATCACTGTATGGAAAAAAGCGTAGATGAATCCCTGATTTAAAATCCAAATGCTGACGTAAGAAAGTGAGATACCACCGATGAAGCCGAATAGCATGAGAGAGGGTTTTAGGAATACATTTGCAATAAGCACGATAGCATGATTACTTTTTCCAAAAACTTCATGTTCTTCAGGATAAGCAATGCCCAGTGCAACCAACGGCGCTGCCACCATGGCTTCAAAAACCATGATGAGCCAACCTAAACTTCCAAAGGTGAAGAGTAAAAAAGGAATCATGGGGACGTAGTAAACAAGGATGGCGCCTGTGGAAAACATAAGGGTAATGATGCCGCTTAATAGTGGTGCAAGCCAAGCAACCATGGACAACCAAGCCGAACCTAGGCTGACGCAAGGTACCGCACTAAGCATAAAAGTCATTAAAAATGAAACAAGGGCGCCAGCAAAAATAAATAAAGCTGCAGCATTCATTAATCCTGAGCCCATAATAGCAAGTGCGCCAATAGGATTAAAATTATTGGCTTGTGCATTGAGTAATTCACCAAAGCCAACAAAAATATTAATAAGACCCGTAAACAAAGGCAATATATATAAAATACCGGGTCCAGATGCCAGACCAATTGACACAAGTGCACCAATGGTACCTATTACCATCCCAGCGAAAAACCCTGCGCTGTCAGCATTCATGCCAGAGACATTGCCATTTGATAGGGTATAACTCATGCCACCATTGATGTACTGATAAACGGCGGCAGAGGCAGTGTTGTTTGAGAATATGTTGGGATTGATGTTACTGATAGACATTTGAGTTGGGAAACTATAAGGAAAAGAATTTAGATTACTAAAATGATTGGCTTGAGTTACGTTTGCTAATGCAATATTAAAATAATAAACACCTGCCATGAGCCATCCGCGTGAGCCGGCTTGATTTACTAAATCTTGAGAATTAATTTGATTGCTATCGTAGGAGTGGCCGTCGTTGACGTAACCCAAGTTTTGAGCCGCATAAATAATTCCTTGGTAATCCGATATGGCATTTTGTAATAAGCTTGCTGGTAAGGTGAGTGCGCTGACCGCTGTACTACAAGTGGCGCCCGCCATGATGTTGTTGGATGCGCCCTCTGTGGTGCAAGTAAATCCTATATTAGAGGGAAGATTATTATTTACATAACTGGACTGTATGAGCATCGTGGGTGTTTGGAAATCACTGATCATCTGTTGTAGTGCGATAAGGTAAGCTTGTCCAAGTTCAATGTTGCTGCCACCACCAGGTATATTAATTTGTATTGAACCACAAAGATTATTGAGGACAGGGGTGGCAGGAAAAGGAGGATGAGGTGTTTGATAGCCCGTGGCATTTGTTCCCCAAGGCAAATCAATAGTAATATTCATTCCGGAATATTCCCCCTTTGCGACTCCGCCACTCAGATAAGCAATCTGTAATGAAACCAGAGAAAAAAGATCAGGAGGTGTTGTGTTTGTCTGTTGATTTATATAGCTTTGGTAAACTTGAAGGCATAATATGTTTTGAAAAAGATTACCCGTAAAATTCATTAAATTAAGTTGGTTGCCAGGGGTGGCGGCCGTTGTGTTACTTGCGGCAGATTGTTGTATAACAACCCCTCCTTTAGAAATATATTTTAAAACTGCATTCCAAATATTATCTGCAGCGCCAATGCCTTGAACAACAACCCACATCATGAAAACTTGGATGGTGCAATAACCCGTGCCTTTCGGTAGTAACAGTGCAATGCCGGCAGCAGAACGTAAAGGAATCCAAATGGAAGACCATTTCTTTCCCATGATTTCACCTTCTGCTGCAGTGTTGATTGTGGAAACCATGAAGGTGTAGGTGATGATGATGCCACCTAATGCTAGCGTTGCAGAATTGAATACACCAAACATGGTGCCGAAGATTTGTGTGCCTGAGCCGTGTAATACGCCGTTTACAACACCAAAAACATAAGAGAGGTATTGATAAGAAAGATCAGAGTCTGGGGGTGTGAGTGTGAGATCTGCCAATGCAAGGGCAGGGAATATCGATAAGGTGAGTGCCCAGAAAACGAAATTCATGATGTTGATCTCTTAATGAAATGCTCCCACCATTCCTGAAAAGTGCAACCTAATTTACGTTTTTTTATTTGAAAAATCCAAAAGTTGTAACGAAAAAGCTGTGAAAAAGAAATGCCAGAGATAGCTAAACAAGAGATGGTGTTTTGAAATGATTTTTTAAAAAATAAAAAAACAAAAGCATAAGCAAATGTTGAAATTGTAAGAAGTATAAAAAAATATTGTATTTTTCTAAAATGGGAAATTCGTTTTTCTAAGTCCTCATCTGTTAGGTGAAGTCGCTCTTTTGCTTCTTCAAATGTTTCTGTGTAAGTTGATTTTTTGGGAATAAACAAACGTTTACCTAATTCAACTGTTTTTGTAATACTTCCAGAGACAGTTTGTAAACCAAGCCAGGTAGGTGCATCAACTTGATCTTTTGCAAAAGTTTTAACAGTTTTAAAGACACCCATGATGTGTTCCTTTTTTTTTCACTGCGAGTCTAAATATTGATAAAAAGAAATGAGGCGATTAAAGTGTTCAGGCGAAATAAAATTTTGAATGTTTCAATATAAGCTTAAATGAGGATGATTGACAAGTATGGTAGACATATCCCTAGAAGGTTCTCGTGCTTATTGGCGCGAATATCAAGATCCTATGATTTATCGTGTAATCACGTTTATGGAAGGCGTTGAAGCGTGGACTTTGGATCTTGATCCCCAAGTTGAACAAGCGCTGGCGGAGTTAGCTAAACAATTAGATAATCTCGCCGGGATTGATTTGGCTAAGCTTGGGCATGAAGAAATTATTATCAAATTTGGCAGTTATATAAAATCAAGCCGAGTGTTACGTTTATTACAATCTTTTGATATGGCCCATCCTGGCGCTGCTTCACGTATTCTGATTCGTGCAGAAGAAACAAGTAAATCCAGCGATGATCCTGCAGGCTTATTTTTGCGTAGAAATATTATTTTTGAGCGCTTGAGGTTGTTATCTCGTGTTTTTTCTTCCGAACGCTGTGCTTTTATTACAAAAGCATTAGAGGGTGAACATGGCTAGGATTGCTAAAAAAATTTTTATTTTTGTCTTGTCGGCAGGGGTATTATCAGGATCTGTTGTGGCACAAGAGGATGATTTAGTGAGCCCCGCCCAAGTATATCAAACAGAGATTGATGAGAAGAAGAACGCGGCTATACAAGAGCGCACTGAGGAAATAGAAAAAAACACTGAAAAAGCACGGAAAAAAGCAAAAGAAAACATGTTAAGAGAACAACAGCGGTCTCTGCCATCTTCCTCGCCCACACCAAATAAACCTTGGGAAAATACAAATAACCCATGGGCGAACCGGCCGAATCCGTGGACAAAATCATCTCCTTCTTCTGCGGATAATGCCAATGTTGCATCGACTACTCCCGCTGATCAAGATTCGGGGGATGTTGTATCAGATGCTTTAGGAGATGAAAAACCAACGATGGGTAATGCTTCACAAAAACAAAATAACACGAGTGTACCTACAAATATTTACGCACCAGGCGGCGTGTCGGCAGGTTCAGCCACGCCAAGTAATGTATATCATTAAGGACAAGGGGTGTTATGCATATCAGAAAATTGATTTTATTTTTTTTTCTTTTTCTGGGATCTGTTTCTCCTCCGGTGATGGGAGATCAATGGACCGCTGGGATATTAACTAACATGGACGCCGATCTTAATCGGGGTTTTAACAATCTTAATTCGAATGTTACGCAAGGTAATACTGATATTATCACAGCAATTAATAGTTTGATTGCAGGTTATGGTGCATTAACTTCTTCTCAATTGTTTAGCCCACCTTATCTTTTTTCTCAAGAATTGGGCTTGACATCTCAATTGGCAAATGCAAATCGAACTTTAAAGAAACAAGAAAGAGAGCGTGTGGATTTTGTAACTTCAGCTTATGCTTTAACAAATGATCCTAGCGGTAAAAATACCTTGAAAGTGGGTACGACAGAGGCGACTCAAGTGGTTGCAACTATTCCTACAACAGCTTATCACGATCCTGAAACTCAAAAACCTGATAATAATAACTTGAGTGCTGAAACGTTATTTGGTGCATTACAATTTGCAAATGAAAACGGAGATGCGCAACGAAGTAATAATAAAGAGCCCTTGTATACCAAGCAAAATGCAACAAATTTTGTTTTATCTTTATTGCACTTTGGAGGAGCGAAGAGTTTACTCCCGTCAGAAGCCACCGGTGTTGTTAATCCTAATAGTACGCTTGCCTATTATCTTGCGAATTACTATGGCTATGTTGCCGTGCAAAGTTTAGCAGCGACTAACTTTAACCATTTGATGACACAGAGAGAAGTGGTAAAAAATTTAGGTTGTGATGCGGGGATTGCATCAAGTAATGCGTGTCAACAAGCGGGTTATAAAAATTATAAACCTGTTACGCTTAATTCTACTGTCCCAGCAGATATTAGTCCTGCGACACTTGCGCATTATTCTGCAACGTATCGTTTGGAAAATTCTGATTGGAAAATGGAAATGGGAACAAAAGCAACGCCTGCGCAAATTGGAAAAGAAACTTTATTTGTGTTAAGTGAAATCCGTTATGAATTGCATCAATTACATTTAGATAATGAACGTATGCTGGCAGCACTAACCACAATGTTAGTTCAAAATAATGTTATTTATAGAGGTACAGCGTTGGCCATAGCAAAGGCCCAAGGGCCTTCAAATAAAAATAATAGTAATTCATCGGCTGCTATTCTTAAGGGGGCAGAGCAGACCTTACCCTCGGCTCCCACCGCATGATGTATGTTTACGGTACCAGGCGAACACGCTTTGGTGGGAAATCTGATAAGTTCTAACGGAGGTGAGTGGCGTTTTCTCGCAAGTGTTGAGGGTTGATTGTGCCTATGATGACGCTGCTGATGGCAGGATGCTTGAAAATAAAATCTAAATTGGCATGAATCGGATTTGATTCTTTTGTTTTTTCCAAATGTCCGCTCAATAAGGCTTTTTTTATTAAGATTCCTTTGTGAAGTTGTTGGGCTTTATCAAGCACAGGTTTTTCTGCTGTGTAAAGGGGATGATAGCATGCCATTACAACATCACTGTGCTGTAAAGCCAGTAATCCTCCTTCTACTGTTTTGGTTGACATACCCAATGCGCGTATATAACCTTCCTTTTTTAAGGATGCTAAAGTGTCTAAAGCGTTATCTTCTAAAATAATTTTTTCATCTTCACCATTGGAGTGAATGAGAACGCAATCAAGGTAATCTGTGTTTAATCGTTTTAAAGATCGCTTGACGCTTTCGGTGATTGCATTTTTTGAAAAATCATAATGAGATTGTCCATCAATAAATTCTTCTCCTGCTTTACTTAGGATGACCCATTGTTGTCGGGGTGAAGGGAGTAATTTCCCAATCCGTAACTCACTGTTGCCATAAGCAGGTGCTGTGTCAATTAAATTAATACCTAATTCTAAACATAAATTTAATAAAATTTGGATTTGTTTGTCTGTTGGTAAGTCAAAGGCTTGCGGGTATTTAACATTTTGATTGCGACCCATCTTCACTGTGCCTAAGCCAAGCGGTGAGACCCGTAACGAGGTTGAACCTAAAAACCTTAATTCCATTGATTTTCCTCAAGCCATGGCGGTATCGCAACACTTGGTTTTGGTAAATTCAGTGAGTCGTTAGAAGAGGAGAAAGAGGGTAGTAACCCGTTTTTTTTGATAACAGAGAAAATTTCTTTTGTAAGCAGCGGGGCATACGCTAATTTTATGGGCCAAGCAAATAAAAGATTGTGATGTGTTTGTATAGAAGGTAATGCCGGGATTTTTCCATTTTCTTGCCAAGGCTCGCTACGGTTGATATATACTGTTTTCCAAGAAAGATTTTTTAATGGCATTTCGGGAAATAATATTTTTAATTCTTTTATCCCTTTTTCAAAAACTGCTTGAGGTTCTTGTTTACTTCCTTGCTCTGCAATTTCACCACCGAAATACCAGGCATAACCTTCTGATGTGGGGTAGCTTGTGATGGTTAAACGTGGTTTGAAATTTTTATCAACGCAATGAGCGTAGAGAGGGTAAGGTAAATGCTTTATAAGCAACATTTGGAGAGGGCGCAATTGCGTTTTAATGGTTTCAAGATTAAATTTTTTTAAAAAAAATTGATTACCTTGCCCTGATGTGAAAATAAAAAATTTGGATTCTATGAAAATATCATTTAATTTTATTTTTTCCAATAACTTGTCTTTAAAATGAAATTTTATTGTGTTGGTGTCAATTTTAAAAATAAAATTTAAATACTTTTTTCTTAAAACATGGAGCAAGGAATAAACATCTAAAACTGGCTCATTCAATGCGTAAACCTCACTTTTTTCATTTTTAAAAATAGTGGGATAATCGTGATGTTTTAATTTATTGACGCGACTTTGCATAGCTTTGGATGTTAGAAATCCAACAAAACGACTTCCCCATTGATGGGGCGTCCATAAGTATTGATGCGAGGAAAGTATTTTTGTTCCTTGAAGTGAGAGCTCCCCCGTGCCTTGTAAGCATGCTTGCCAATAAGCTGGCATGGTTTTAATGTGGCGTGCAAGGGGGGTAAGTTGTTGTTTGACAGCATATTTAGTGCCGCCGTGAATAATGCCTTGAGATAAAATTGTTTGGCCTTGACCTAAGCTTTGATTCTCAAGTAATAGCGCGCTATAACCTTGTTCTTTAAGTTGAGCTAATAACCATAATCCTGCAATACCACCGCCGAAAATTATGATATCCACCGAAATCTTCATGATGTGATTTTTGATAAGCTTTCAATGAGGGCTGTGGTCGAACAATCTTTTTCGTGATGTAGCAGTTTAACTTCACCGCCCTGTTCTAAGACGCAAGCTGCGCCAGGAATTTTTTTTATGTCGCAGTAATCGCCTCCTTTCACGAGAACGTCAGGTAAAATAGAAGAAATCAAGCGCTCAGGCGTGTCTTCAGCAAAAGGAATAACCCAGTCTACCGCTGAGAGTGCTGAAAGTACCTTCATTCGTTTTTCAAGCGAGTTGATGGGGCGTTGTGAGCCTTTTAAGCGTTTTACGGAAAAGTCATCATTTACCGCAACAATTAATCTGTCTCCTAAAGCTTTAGCTTGATTTAAATAAGTGACATGGCCTGCATGTAGAATGTCAAAACAGCCATTGGTCATGATGATACGTTCTCCTCGTATGCGTGCGCTTTGAAGTTGTGTTTGTAGTTCTGTTCCATTCACGATGCCCTGCTGAATGGATTCATGCATCGCCATTTTCTTTTGTAATTCAGAAAAAGTGATCGTTGCGTTGCCGAGTTTTGTCACAGCGATACCCGCAGCAACATTGGAAAGATAAACCGCCGGCTCAAGTTCATAACCCAAAGCCATCGCCACGGCTAAAGTGGCAATGACAGTATCTCCTGCGCCGGTTACGTCGAACACTTCATGCTGGTGCGCAGGAAAATGAACGTGGGGAAGATTTTTCTGTACTAAGGTCATGCCTTGCGCGCCTTCTGTGATCAAAAGGGCAGTTAAGTTCAGTTGCTCGATGAGTTCTTTTGCTTTTCTTACAAGTATTTCTTGGGTTTGACACGGCCCTACAATAATTTCAAATTCTTTTTTATTGGGCGTTAATAAAGTGGCATCACGATAAATTGAAAAATCATGTCCTTTGGGATCAACAATAACAGGAATATTTTTTTTTCGTGCTTTTTGAATAAACTGCGGAGCGTAACGTAAAACACCCTTATTATAATCTGATAAAACTAATAATTTAGTTTTTTGAATCAAATTGTCAAAGTATGTTAACAGTTCATGGAGATGCTCTGTTGAAGAAGATTGTTCGAAGTCAATGCGGATAAGTTGTTGCTGTTGGCTGATTAAGCGTAATTTGGTGGTTGTGGGGGCTTTTATTATTTGGAAATGACATTCTATTTTAGCGTCGTGCAGTTTTTTTGAAAGTGAATTGGCTTCTTCGTCTAAACCAGTGGTACCCAGCAAGAGGGTATGAGCGCCGAGAGTACGAATGTTTAAAGCTACATTGGCTGCACCGCCCGGGCGTTCATCTTGTTGTTGAACATGAACCACCGGTACGGGCGCTTCAGGTGAAATACGGTGTGTATTGCCATACCAATAACGATCAAGCATGACATCTCCTACCACCATTAAGCATGTGTTTTGAGGTGTCAAGGTAGGCAATCCAGGATTCATGAAGGAGTCACTCACGGTTATTACTAAGAAGAATCGTGATTTTAATGAAGCAGGCAATAAAAAAGCAAGTGTTTTAATAAATTTAAAATATTTTATTTATTTTTTTATGTTTAAACCTGCGTTAAATTATTTTTGTGGAGGGGGTGAGTTTGGTAGCATGATTTTCTCGACTTGGATATGCGCTTGTTCAATTTTCTCAGAATAATCATGCAGCATTTTTTTATCGCTTAAAAATTCTTTTTTGATTTCTTCACCTAAGTTGGGTGTTTGTAATTCTTTGTCAAGCAAAGTGAGTGCCTCTGAGATTTCATTTCTTGTAATACGAAGAAGTTTATTAGATTTGGTGTAAATTATTTTTTTTGAGAATGTAATTAGCATCTTTTGAAAATGGTGTGTTAAGGCGTATATGGGGGCATTTATAAACTTATCTGCAAAACCCATGTTGAACTGAGGTGTATCATCTTGATTTTCTTTTCTCATCCATAAAGGTTTAATTTGATTCTCAGAAGGGATGAGCGATGTGCTGTTCCACATATTAACCGAATAGTCAAACAGATACATGATGAGTGCATTTGTTTTTGTAAATAAAACAGTAAGTTTTATATTGTCTTTTGGAAAATGAGGGTTTGCAATATAGTAATCAAATTTCGATAAAGCTCGGTTTCCTTTTTTTAAATGTTTTTCAAAATCTTTTAATTCAATTTGTCTGGCGGCCACATTAAAGCCTTCGATGAGCTCTCCTAGCTTCATTTTTTTTTCTTGTAGAGCAGACAAGATATGTGAGTCAGAGAAGTTGTTTGCATTTTTGAATGCTTGAATTTCACGTTCATAGGTTTCGTGTAAATTAAAAAGTTCATCATAAACAATATGAACCGTTTTTCTATATTCATTGACGGTCCAGATTTCAGGATTAAATACAAAGCGTGTGATCATAGTAAAACCCCCGTATAGTATTGTTTTCTAATATCAGTATAGAATATCTTTTTTCCTATTGAGTTTTATTATTTTATAGAAGATTAAGGAATCCTGAAATGAAAAAAATTGATACCTGTTATGTGAGTGAGCTGGATAAATTTATGGCAGATTTTGACAAAAAACATCAAAAATCGGCTTCTCAAGAAAAAGAAATAAAAAAATATAAAAAGATTCATAAGCGTGTCAAACGGGAAGTGACAGCCCTTAAGGGCAACTCTAAAAATTGTCCTTTTGCGTCATAACTTTGTTGCACTCATTTTTTAAATGCTCATTTACTTCTATGTAAACTGCGCTTTAAAAAATGAGCGCGCCTTGTTTTAACGCAAAATTTCTAATTTTTAGAGGTGCCCTTAACTTATCGCAGTGAGATGTTTGTTTTTGTAGATGTCGAGCGTTTCCTGTGTGAGAGGACGATGTTGAATATCTTGTAATTGTCCTCCTAGATCTTCAGCCAATTGGTATGCTGTTTCAAGTAACTTCTCTAAAGCGATATTAATATTTTTTTCTTGAGGTTTTAAAAATAATACTAAACTCTGACATGCAATGCTTCCGATATTATCTAAATTAAAATCCCCTGTTTCATTTGCTTGTGCCACGCTAAATAAAATATTTCCTTGTTCGTCGTAATAGTGAAAAATTCCTTGTTGCCCTTGCCTTAATTTTGCAGTCAATAAACATTGGATTAAACCATAGCCTAGAAAAACTTGTTCTGGTGGCGCAACTAAATAAAGGATAAATAAGTCTTGGTGCGAGTTAATCTGTAGTTCTTGTTTTGTGACGTTAAAAACAGAAGTGTCTCTGCTCGTGGTTTCATAACCTAAATCTGCTAAAGGAGATAGATGTTTGTTTTCGGGCTTTAAATGCGGTGTGGTTTGAGAAGTTTTTTTATTTTTCTTTCGACGGATGCGCGTATAAAAAAAAGCAAGAGCGATGCTGGATATAAAAAATGAAAATAATAATAGCATAAGAAACCTCATTAAGTTGCTTCAGCCATTTCGATTGCTTTTTGAATATCAACGGAAACCAATCGTGATACACCCGGTTCTTTCATGGTGACGCCAATTAAGTGGTTTCCCATTTCAATGGCAAGTTTATTATGACTAATAAAAATAAATTGTACTTCTTGAGATAATTCTTTTACTAAATTACAAAAACGCAAAACATTGTTGTCGTCTAAAGGAGCATCGACTTCGTCTAACATGCAAAAAGGAGAAGGATTTAATCGAAATAACGCAAAGATTAATGCGGTTGCTGTTAATGCTTTTTCGCCGCCGGATAATAGGTGGATATGGCTGTTCCGTTTGCCCGGCGGCTGTGCCATTACCGAAATACCTGTTGTGAGTAAATCTTCTGATGTTAATTCCATGCGTGCAGCACCGCCGCCAAATAATCGTGGAAAAAGATCTGAAAAATTTTCATTTACTTTGTCAAAAGTATCTTTGAACGATGTTTTTGTTTCTTTATCGATTTTGATAATAGCTTCTTGTAATAAGTTTAAAGAGTCATTCAAGTCTGTTAGTTGTTTATCAAGCGTTTCTTTACGAAAGCGTATTTCATTTAATTCATCGATGGCAGCAAGATTAATATTGCCTAAACGTTCAATACGTGAAGTAATTTTATTAACCTGTTCTTCCCAGGCGACAAGCTCAGCTTCGGTTGGCAATTCTTGTATGACGTGGTGTAGGTTGTGTCCTGCTTCATGTAATTGTTCTTCAAGTGTAGTACAGCGTACTAGATCGCCTTGAATGTCCAATTTGTTTTTTTCAAGTTCTGAACGTGTAAAATTGATTTTTAATTCCAGTTGATGACGTTCGGTTTGTAAATTTGTTAATTGCTTTTCATGCAGATCTATCTGATGTCTTGTGTTGATGAGTTGTTGGTCGAGTTGCGGTTGTTGTTGGTTTAACTCATGGATCTCATCCTCTAAGGTGTGAATAGGCATGTTGCTTTGTGCGAGGACGTTTTCTAGTAGCGAAAGCCGTGATTTTAAATTTTGATGCTGTTGTTCAAGTTGTTTGGCTAATTGCAGTTTGATTTGTTGTTGTGTGATAGCGGTTTGCAAGCGTAATTCTAGTTGGTGAATGGAGGTTTGTTGTTGCCAGGCTTGTTGTTTTGTGTCTTCAAGTTGTTTTTTGAATTTTTCTTTTTCGAGTAATAATTTTTGTTGCAGCGCAGCGTCTTCTTTTTGTGCTTCAAGTGCAGTATGTAATGTGGTTTGTGTTTTTTCGATTTGTTGTTCTAGTGTTTTCTGTAAGTGTTGTTGCTCTGTTTTTTCTAGCGTAACCTGGTGGTGGCGTTGTTTTTGTTGTGCTAAAGACTCTTCGTTAATTTTAATTTGTGCGCGTAATTGGGCAAGTTTGTTTAATTCTTCAATGTGATTTAGATTTAAATTTTCTAATTTTTTTTCTAATGTTTGAAGTTCAGTATGATGTTGTTTAAGTTTGTTGTTCGAAGCGGTTTCTTCTTGTTGCGCTTCCAATAATGTTTTTTCTAAAATTTCTAATTCTCGTTTTCTTGTTAAAATCCCTTTCTGGATATCGTCTTTTTTTGCAATGCGGACCCAGTTTTTTCCTAGCCATATTCCCGATTTTGTAATAATAGATTCATGATCTTGTAATTGTGGTAAGCGTTTCTGAGCCTCTTTTAAGTCTCTAGCACAAAAAACAGAAAATAAGAAAGGCTCAAGAGAAAAAGAAACATGAATTTTATGAAGTAATTTTGAAGAGTCTGCAGAGGAAGTGCTTGGGGATTTTTCAAAGAATAAAGAAACTGAAGTGTTGGGGGTGTCAGCGAACAGGGCTTCCAGAGAAGGCCATTCTTTTAAACAGAGGGTTTGAAGTAGGTTGCCTAAAACTGTTTCTACTGCTAATTCCCAGCCTTGTTCCACTTGAAGCGCTAAGGCCAGTTGTTTGTAGTCTGTTAAATGATGCGAGGTCAACCAAGATTGGAGCTCCGCATTATGATTGTTTAGCGCGTTTTCTTGTAGTGTGAGAAGTGAAGTTTTTTTCCCTAATAAGCTTTGTACTTTACGACAATGCTGATTGAAGTCGGCAGCGAGTGATTCATTTTCATGACGTTTAGTTTGAATTTGATTTTTGCATTCAAGAATGTTCTTTTCTGATATTGAAATGTGATTTTCTGTTTGAGTTTTTTGTTCGGATCTAACTTTTAAACTTTCTTGAGTTTCTTTGATTGTTAGCTGCGTTTGTTCTTGATGTAAACGTTCAAATAAAGTTTGTGCGGTATGAAGACGTTGTTTCAAATGTTGTAGTTCTGTTTGTTCTATTTCAACTTTTCGATTTATATGGGCAGATTGATGATGATAATCTTCCCAGGTTTGTTGCCATGTTTGCATGGCTTGTTCTGCTTGGATATGCTGGGTTTGAATATGGTTATTGAGCTCTTTTGTTTTATCGGTATGGGGTTGTAATTGAGTGATTTCTTCTTGCAGTTGAGATAAGTGTTGTTGTGTTTGTGAAAGCTGTAGGGTGATTTGTGTTATGTCATCTTGTATTTGTTTGTGGTCTGTTTGTAATTGTTGTTCTCGTTCTACAGCATGTGCTTTCGCCTGTGTTTTTCTTGCAATTTCAGCGCCTAACTCAAAGTGATCTTGTTGTTGCTGCTGTAAGAGGAGCTGTGTTTTTTGTAATTGATCTCGGGTTGTCTCCCAAAGAGTTTCATGTTTTTGGTGTTGGGTTGTGAATGTTTGTAGTTGTGTTTCAAGTGTTTGAATGGCTTCTTCGTGGTGTCGTAAATTTTTTTTCAAAACTTGCCAACGCAGGGCTTGGAGCTGTGCTCTGAATGAACGCTCTTCTTTTTTAAGTTCGCGATAGCGTTCTGCTGCTTCGGCTTGTTTTTCAAGGTGTAAAACTTGTTTTTCAAGTTCAGTGTAAATATCAGTTAAGCGATGTAAATTTTCTTGAGTATGTTTTATTTTTAACTCTGTTTCATGACGACGTTCTTTGTATTTTGAAATACCGGCGACTTCTTCAAAATAAGTGCGCATATCATCGGGTTTTGCT
>Ga0156273_137_pt1 | contig 32204 bp, 23 predicted proteins | sample RifCSPlowO2_12_FD_107922 | JGI IMG/M metagenome (GOLD analysis project Ga0156273, IMG submission 107922) | Gammaproteobacteria bacterium RIFCSPLOWO2_12_FULL_38_14 | reverse complement strand
AGTAAATAATAATACTGCTATCCTCTTTTCATATTCACCAAGCGCTTCACCGATCAATCCATTTCTCACCGCAGCCAACATAACAAGCCAGAATTGCCTAGGCGTTAATTCAAATTCAAATAATTTTATAATTAACGCTTGAGTCTCTTCTTGTGAATGTATTTTCTCATAGCGCAAAAGATTCGTTTCGATATCCTTCGCCTCGGGTTTCGTCGCCCATTCTTCTAATGATACAAATACTTGATCAATATGCTCTTGCTCTCCATCCACTGAAATAGCTTGTTGCTTGTTTTGTGGAGCACTCATTTTTAATGCTTGCTCCACGCTTGCAATTTCATTTTTACTTGCACGAGGTCCTGCGATTTCAGCGACAATCCATTTGGAAAATTTATTTTGGATTCCTGCAGGTAAAAGCGCCAATAAACAGGCAAGGGATGGCAACTTATTTCTATTATTCAGAATATAAAAATGTATCGGCGCAGAGGGGTCTTGCTCATTTACTTCATGAGGAGGCGCAGTCGCATCGCTTGCCCTAGCTTTAGCTTGAATAGCGCTGTTTATGGCATTTTCATGCAAGGCAATCCATTGACTTAAAATCACAGCTCGCGTTTGCATACTGAGATCTTCTGAAGATAACAATCTCGTCATATACGCTGATGCTTTCTCTTCTTTGTTTTCTTCTGCCCACATCGCTTGAGCCTTTCCCCAGGATTTAGGATGCTTGTGATAAGGGAAATCTTTTTGCATTAGAAAACAAGACATAAGCTTTTCCGGATGCGCAGATGCATTAAATATCGCAATCATGTCATCGCTAATTTTAGGCTCACACAATTGATAAAACTTCTTATAAATAGCACGGATATGTCGATTGGATCGTTCATCCCCTGCCTCATAACGCATCACAACACGATCCAGTATTTCTGCACGTATCAAAACAGGTGTTTTGTCATCATTAAATTTATTGGCGTCCTCGCCATTGATATCAATGTCCAAACCCATCGCTTCGCGTAATTTATTTTTTCTTAAATATTGAGACAAAGGACCTACGCGCGCAGAAGATAAAAGATCAAATAAATTTTGTTTACGCTCTGACGCACGATCCAAAATATAATTTTGCTTTTCTTGCGACAAACAGCGCATGAATTGACGCGCTAAGCCTTCCTGATTTGCCGCCCCTACAATAGATTGCAAAATAATATTGTCGTGATTTGCCATGGCTAACATGATTTCATATGCCCGTTCGCTTGTTATCCCCTCTAATATTTTTAAAACTAAAATAGGATTTTCAAATTGAATCGGCATTTTGATTTGAAGATCAATCGAAGAAGGTTTTATTTCTTTTGCAACAAAGCATCCCAGAACAGCCGCTTGCTGGCCTATACTTAATTCTTTGAATATCGTTTGGCGGTATGATAATTCCAACCCCGGCACTTCATCATGAGCAGAAAAGTCAAAAGCTAAAACAGCATAAATCTGTTGAGGACTGGCTTGTTTTAGCAACTTCTTTTGTTCGGATTCCTCTGTCCCCATGAATAAAGCAGGATTTTTTAAACGCTGTCTTTGCAATTCCAAAGCAGGGTCAAGACTCTCCAAACCCAAATCCACCACATCGCCTTCACGCATGCCATAGATATCTCGCACGTCGGTGGCATGCCAACTTTCATAGCGTTTTTCTACACTGTCTTTTGTGCCCCTAATGGATTGGTAATCTTTTTCTGAAAAATGAGAAACCTGCCCCTCATATTTCTTATCTAAGAGTGTTCCAGATTCATGAAACATATCCTGGGCTTTCTGTTCAATATCATATTGTTGATAAGATTTTATTTTTCCAAATCCTTGTCTGGCCGCATACTTCATTGCATCTTTCTCTAATTCTTTAGGACAGTTTACAAACAAGGTGACGCTCTCCAACCCCCCTTCTTTACGCTGAGAACGCATCAAGTGTGCTTGCAAATAAATAACCTTTTCTAATATTCGTCTTTGATCTTCAAGATTATCAGCGCCCGCACCTTTTTTATTTTCATACCCTGACAATTTTCCTTCTGTTTCTCCATTTCCCCCTATGAATATTTTTAAAGTATTCCCTTTGAAACGTTCCCAAAAACTCGTCGATACGCCTCTACCTTGTTTTAGCGCCTTCTCTTTTTCTTCTAATTTCCAACGCCCTGTGGCGGAATTGAAAAACTCCACCATCACACCCGGAGAAAACGTCATCGTTTGGAATTTATTTAAAGATGTTTCCTCCAAACTTTTTGCTGCTATCATTTGCCCCATTAAGTTATTTTGTTTTTCTCTCAAATTACGCATCGCCTCTTTTTCCAATGCTTCTAAGGCTTCCTTTTGTTTGTTTTGAAATATTTTAAGACGCAGTTGTGCTAGCTCTTCGTCTGAAATCTGCTGCGCTTCTTCTGCGGACTGCGCTAATAACCACGATTTAATTTCTTCATCCGCTTTCTTTAATTGTTGTTGTATTGTTTGAAACGCAAGTTCAACTCTCTCGACATATTGCCCGTCAGGCAATAAGATTTTATCGGTATCAGCGCCGCTTGCCAGAACATGTAAATTCGCCCTTGTATTTCCGAATATTTTTCCTTTTTTTGAAAATTCTTCCTGCATTTTTTGTTTTTCTTCGTCCCCACCTTCTAACATCACATGCTTTATCTCTGAGGATTGCAAAAAAATCTCTAAATTTTCAAAAATAGCATCATACGTTTTTAAAGCTAAAGTGGGCCCCGCCAGCAATCTTGAAAAGTCATCTTTCAAGCCCCCCCATCTTTTTTCAGTTCTAGAATATAATACTTTTAATCTTTCTGAATCAGTCTCATTTGTTACTTCCTCCATTAATTTTTTTATTTTTCTTTTATGTTCTGTGAAGATAAATTCACAATCTTTTTCTCCACTTCTGTCTTCTATTATGCGCAATATCATTTCCGACAAAGATTCCATTGTCTTTAATTGAAATAGAATGCGATTTTTTTTCGATAGTGCGCTCAGTTTCATAGCTCTTTGTTTTCCTCTTAAGATTCTCTTAATAATGATTGTATTATAGCTTATTCGTCTCCCCTTCCTTATATTATAAACCCAAAAAGTTAAGGAAAGGTTAAACTTTTTTTCCTGCAATGATCAAAGCCTCTTACTTCTTTATAACTTAGCACAGCGAGTTATAGACTCTAGGGCATCTCCCTAATATAAAATTTAAAAAAGAAGGCGGGAAGACTTTTTTTATTTCTATTTTGAAATAAGTTATTGATAATTTTTGAAAATTGTTCTAAATTTTAAAAAACTGAAATCTCGAGGACATCATGACAAAGCCCCTATCCTCCTCCCACGCAGATATCGTCGCATTTTGCAGACAAGCCTTCCCTTCACCACTCGCTTCTCACACCAAACCTGCATCTACAAACACTTCATCTCCAAAACCTGTTTCTTGTAAGGAGCAAAGCTCATTACAGGCTACATCATCTACATCTACTCCACAAAAACCTCTTGTTTTCTCTCCTGTAAAAACTTCTCTCGACGCTTTACCTGATGAACTGAAACTTGAAATACTAGGCTATCTGCCCTTTAAAACAGTTGCACACATGGGTGCGCTTAGTAAAACCTGGTGCAGGGTGACGCGCGATAATTTACTTTGGAGAAGAAAAATAGAAACCGATCTCCCTTGGCTCACCGTTCCAAAAAATACAAAAACAGATTTTTTAGCAACATTTAAAACCTATTATGAAAAAAGAAATACAGACCTCCCTGACTTCCAAGAACATTGCGACAAGGCAATGATCCCCGAAATTAAAAAAGCTTTCCCTTTCATGACGAACATACCAGAAGAATTCATTAAAGAATTTGACGAGCTCTATCAAAAAATACTCCCCGAAATTAAAAGAATTTTTTCTATCATGAGACACGGGCAAGAGTGTATTGAGGCATTTGATGAACTCTGTCGCTATTTTGAAAAATATCCCAACCTACTTACAAACTATCATTACGAAACAATCCATTACAAAAATGCTCTCATGGTATTAACTGAGAGAGGAAACCTTGTGCTAAACAAGGAGTTTTTTTTAAAGATAAAAGAACGCCTCACTGCAGAAAATCCAATATTACTTAATTTAAATTTAATAGGGTGGATGATTGCACTACATGCTTACAAAAATTGGGATACCGAAATCAAACCTTATTTAATAAACAATTTCACAGAACAAAAAAAGGCGCTCAGCGCCGCCTTACATTACAGTAATCACAAGGCTGTCGAAAAACTTCTTGAATTTGAAACACTTCATTGCGCAATGGAAATAGATAACTGCAAAAACACGCCACTTTTCATGGCAGCAAAATTCAGCGATCTGGAAATGATAACTTTACTTCTTCTTCGAGGGGCTTCAGCCACAGTGAACACGCCTAACCTCTATAATAAGCGCCCACTGCATGTGGTTGCATGTCGCGGCAATATCGCGATGATTCAAAAACTACTGGGGGCAGGTGCCGAGGCTAACGCTTTATGCAAATGGGGATGGACACCTTTTTTATATCTCATTAGATATGCCGCTGATCCCGAAGAAGGCATGACGCTTTTAATTAACGCGGGTGCAAAGCTCGAGCTCGATACGCTTGCCAAAGATATTGATGGTTGGAACGCTCTCATGACTGCCGCAGGAAAAAACAACCCTCAAGCTGTTCAATTCCTCCTTGATGAAGGCGCCCGAATTGACCTCAGAGACAATGAAGGCAAAACAGCATTAGATATCACGCTGGATTATTATCAAAAAAGTATTGCAAAACACAACTATCACAATCAAACCCAAAGACTTGTAATAATCCGCCTACTCCTTTCTCACCCCTTCACCACCTTCCCCGCTTTACATGAGGCGCTCAAACGAGGCTCTTTGAATCAAGAAAATTTACATGAGATCCATCAATACTTAAATCAAAACCCCGACTTCAAAATACCCCAAGCCTTCTTTGACGACATAACTGATTATTTAGAAAAGAACACCGACCTTGAATTAAAAAAGATATTTTATTTTGTTTTTTTTCTCAGCTCTTATGTTAACAACTATGCAAATAAAAAAGATTATAAAAAATGGTTTTCACTGTTATCACCGCTCATGAAATTTGTTGATGGACTTGACAAGGAAATAAAAACACTCACGCAAACTTACACTCACAGAGACACGCTTTCTCCTGAAAATTACACCGTCGCTTTACACTTCTTCAGAAAATTTGAGAATTTCCCTTGGGTTGAAGCACTGTTGGATGCAGACGCCGAGTTTAATATCCTGCCTCAAAATGAAGAAATAACACTGGATTTAACGCTAACTAATAAAGATAACATGCTCACTCGCATTTTGATTTCTCGTTTATTCAAGATGTATATTACACAAACCACGCTTGCTTCCCGCGAGGATCATAATTTTAGTTTATGCAATGCCGCAAAAAAAGAATGCTTGAGCAAAGCTGAGGTGGGCAGCATTAATCTATTTTTAGATGAAAATCCAAAATTTAAAATTTCTCATGAATTCATACAAAATCTAAAAGATTATTTAGAAAAAAAGAAGCTCAGCACAGACGCAAAAGAAATATTCCATTTTAGTTTAATACTTTGTTATTACGTCAATCGCTATCAGAACAAACGAGAACATCATCAGTTTTTGTTTTTAAGTTTAGATGGCTTACCGCAATTCTTTTCTCGAAGCGAGAAGCTAAAAGCCATGGAGGCTTGGCTGACGACAGCTGCTTCTTCAGGAAGAAAGGCATTGCAAACACAATACCCCGCCCTCACTCACGATAAGCTTAAAAATACACTTTCTTTATGACCCAGCGCTGCTGGGGCGCCTAGGGACGTCAAGATCATCACCTCCTTGCACAGAGCTGCTTCTGCCGCTTGAATTTCGAGAATCATCAGCAGCCCGCGGCGGCGTGACAGGGGCCACTGCGGCGGCGGCAGCGGCGGCAGCGGCGGCGGCGGCAGCGGCAGCAGAAGAAGGAGCGGGAGCAGCGCCAGAAGGAGCCGCAGCAGCAGTAGGAGAAATGAGTTGCGTTAAAGCATCGCCTAACTCCGGTCGTTTTAGCTTATATATATTTAAACAATTCTTATCCTGCTCGGAAGTTAGCTTCCTATCTGGCAAGGTTAACAACGCCGCTGCCTCTGCAGGCTCTAATTTCGGTATCAAGGCAAGAAAATAAAATTCCTGCGCTCTCGCTGATTCGAATTTTTGATATTGTGTAGTAATCGCGTCTTTTTTCGCAGTCACCTGCTGTGTAGACTCTAATTTTTGATGCGCTATTACGTCGACAATAACACTCAGTAATTTAAGCTGATCCACAGGCTCTTTTCCAAACTTGTCTGCCAAGTTTGTTAAAATCTCTCCTTGTTTTTCTTCTTCCTTTCCTTTTAAGAATTCCCTTCGCTCTTCCGGCGTCGCCACCTTTAATATATTAATCACTGCCGAATCTTGATGATTCCACAAATATTCAAAATACTCTTTCCTCTTTTCCCCCGCTTCAAGTTTCTGAAACAGAGAATGCTGCATCTCATCTTTTCCAGCAGGAAGAGGAGGGGGCGCAGCAGAAGAAGAAGCAACAGGAAGAGGTCCCTTCTGAGCTTGCACATCAAAAACATTCTCTATTAGCCTGAAGAAATTATTTCTCTCCTCTATATCTTTTACTTCTTTTCCTTCCATTTGACTTAATAGGGTTGCAAAAGTCGATATCTTGTCATTAATCTCATGCGGCGCTTTCTCAAGAATATAGTTTTTAAACAGCGTTTTATTCTCGGCTGCTAACGAATGGTAGTTCTTAGCAAAATGATGCAAAAGCTCACGCTTATCATCAGCTTCAGATAATTTCAAAATTTTCATCACTGCAGAGTCAGACTGTGCTTGCTGAGGATTTCTTTTATCTTCTGCTTGCGCCGCCTCCAACAACACACCAGCAAAATTCTGCTTCCATACCTCTGGTTGATCTCCTAATAAGAAAGAAGACAACTGTGCAAACCGCTTTTCGTCATACGTTCCCACCCAGGCTTTCATCAAACTGGGATCGGATATTTGCAACAACAAGTTCCGCTCGATTTCTATTTTATTAATAAATGTTTGTAATGCCAGTTTTCCATCTTCTTGCGCCGAAGGGTCCCGTGATATCTCTTTTAATATCTCTAATTGTTCTGTCGTCACTCGCGTCACTAATCGATCCATCACTTCTTTTTTTACTTTAACAAGGTCGTCTACCGCATGACCCCACGCTTCAATCGCCGCATCAGCATCACTGGCACTAGCCGCATCAGCTTGCTCTTCTGCTTGAGTCACCTTACGTTCTGCGCTTGTTAATGCCTGGTTATCTCTAGCTTCCAACTTAAGCATCTCTTGTAAAGATGTTAATGCGTCCAACTGTGCTTCTTCGTTCCTTGATTCGTTTATTTTCGCTCGCACTAGCCCAGTATCAGCACTCACCTCTTGCAAAAGCGCCATCAAGCCCATCGCTGGTGCTTGTCCTTGTGGCTGCCCTTCTTGTTGTTCTTCTTTTGCTTTTCGCCAATCCTTCATGACTTCAACTTCAATTAATCCACGAAATGTATTTCGTGATGTTCCCTCAGGCGGTAAAGCCGATAATACATGCGCTAACTGCGTAGTGTTTGCGACTCCCACTTCCCCACCCGCACCCCCATCTAAACATTTGCCGATATAAGCCCGTATCTGCGGAGCAAACCATGCTTCACCTTCACTTTTTTTTGCCTTCCATGCTGCCTGCGCATCCTGCGCCGTCGCTGCAATATTTTGATTTCCTGCAGGTGGAACAGCTTGATTTTGCGATTGGATTAAGCCGTCTATAAACGCCGCACGCGCACGATTGTTTAACTTTTCGGATGATAAAATATTATTAACATACTTCTGTCGATGCTCTGTATTGGCATTTTCACCCGCTTTTTGCCTCATACTCTCCCACGACTTAGGATGCGGGTTCTCCGGTCTGACTTGTTGCGCTAAAAAATGAGAAACTAATTTTTCAGGATGCGGCGACGCATTAAAGACTTCCACTACCTTGTTTGTATCAGAACCATTGCATAATCCATAAAACGATTTATAGACGTCTCCAATGTGCTGCCTGTTTATCTTTCTGTCCCCTGCTTTGTCTGCCTCGTAACGCATCACGATACGATCCAAAATTTCAGCTTGCGCTAACGGTGTAGCATTAACATCATTAAATTTTTTTGCATCTTCTGAAGTGATATCCAAATCCAAGGCGAGCTCTTCACGCAAATTCACCCTACGTCTACTCTGCCCTGGCGCCCCCATCAATCCCCACCAATGATCAAACACATTTTGTTTTCTTTCCGAAGCACGCTCTATTACCCCTGCTTGTGCCTCACCGGACAAGCAGCGCATGAACTGACGGCCTAGCCCTAACTGCCTTGGCTCATCACATTTTTTCGATTCCAAAATGTGTTGAAGCACCGCGTTGTCCCCTTTAGCTATCGCTAACAAGGTCCCGTACGCCTTGTCACCGGCCATGCCTTCTAATAGCTGCGAAACTAAACGCGTATCCTCAAACTGCAATGGACCCTTATGTTGGTTTGTTTGAACAAAATGACCTAGAACAGCAGCTTGCTGACCGGTAGATAATTTTTGAAATATTGCTCGACGATGCTCGAGTGATAAACCAAACACACCCGCTTCATCTTCAAACGCTAAAACAGCACGGAGCTGCTCAGGGCTGGCCCCCTTCAACCACGCATCTTGTTGCGAGGCGCTCGCATTCATAAAATCAGCTGGATTTTGTAATTTTCCGTTGTCCAGTAACAACGTCCTTTCCGTGCTTTTTATATTAAGATCAACAACGTCACCCGTTCTTATCCCGTACGCTTTTTCGCGTCCGGCAGCATGCGATGTTTCATAGCGCCCATGCGCTTCTTCTTTAAGTTCTTTCTGTACTTTCGTGACTTTGCTCTTGTATGCCTCTTGATTGAAAAATTCTATTTGTCCTTTGTATTTTTCCTCAAGATTTGTTCCTAATTCATAATGCGGATCTTTTTTTCGTTCTTCTTTGTCGCGTTGATAATAGGCTTTAATTTCCCCAAACCCGTGTTTGGCAGCAAGCTCCATTGCATAATCTTGTAAATGAGAAGGGCAATCCAAAAATAAAGTTGCATTACGTAAATCCAACGATCTTCCGTCTTTCTGACGCTGAGCCCTCATTAACTCCGCTTGCAAGGCAACCAATTTTTCTAATATTCTTTTTTGCTCTTTTGGTGTTTCAGCACCCGCGCCTTTTCCCCCATAACCTGATAACTTCGCAACTAATTCTCCGCCATCCCCTGATACCGAGATAACAACTGTCTGCTTTTCTCCAGCGCCCCATCCCCTCGCAGCATTACCTATCTTCGTAAAATATCCATCTTCATCTTTATTCTCATGAAGATCTGATCTTAATTTCCAAAGTCCTCGATTAACACCAAACCAACGATGCCGGCTGCCATGAAGCCTCATATAATTGTGCATGCTAAATTCAAACCTTCGTTTGCTAAGCAGTCCTGCCGGATCCATATGAAAAAGCGAGGATTCATCCAAGGCTTTCGCAGCAAATACTTGTTGTTGCAAATATTCTCGCTTATTGTCTAAATTTCTATTTGCTTCCTCTGCTAGCCCCATCAAAGCACTTTCTTGATCTTTTTTGAGTTGGGCGATTTTCAAATCGCTTGATATTGTTGCTACCTCTACCTGCTGCTGATCAGGCGGTGTTTGAGCTCGAGTTTGCTTTTCTCTTTCTTGAGCCTGTAGCCATGTCCCTATTTCTTCATTAGCAAGCGCCAAGCTTTTTTCCGCAGACGTAAATGCCTGGTTAACACCATCGATATACTCATCCGTTGGTAAAAATCCCATTTCTTCCGTTAAATCAGGTTTGATCGGCAATTCCCTTTCTCTTTTTAACTGCGCTTCTTTTTCTTCTGTCGTTCCCTCTAACATCACATTCTTTTTTTCTGTTTCTTGTAAAGCAGACTTCATTCCATCAAAAGCAGCATCGTAGTGATCAAGCCCTGCCAATAATCCATGAAGCTCATCAACCTTACTTATCTCTTCTCTTAAATTTTTCCACGAACTTTCTAACGGCGCTAGATCAACTGTCCCTTCTGTGGGGTCTGCCAATTTTTGGATTCTTTCACATACAGCAGTGAAACCTGTATGTTGCTGATGTTGCTTGAATGCTTCGGCCTTTTCTTTCAATACATTGGCAAATGCTTTTTGCGCTTTCAGCTGAAATAAATATCGATGTTTTGTGGGTAATGCCCCTACTTTTATCGCCATTGCTCTCTCCTCACACGTATTTTTTCATGGCGTCATTTTAGCGCCATCTTTAACTATTTAAAGTATAATCCAGATAGCTTAAGAAATTCTTAAGTCTTCTTGAAACACAAATCCCAAACCCCATACCCCAAGCGTTTCCCCCGCATTTCAAACTTTGTTTCAGGACGCCATAAGGGCCGAATAATAAATCCATCATTTTGCGATTGATTTTCAAATCCAGGCACGCCTTGAAATGCCTCTAACATCACATTCGCATAAGCTTGCCAATCCGTCGCTAAATAGACTTCACCCTGAAATTCTAATTTTTGATAAAGCAAGAGAAGCAATGAAGCTTGAATTAATCGCCGTTTGTGATGCCGCCGCTTGGGCCAAGGATCAGGGAAAAAAATTAATATTCGATGTAATGAATTATCTTCAATGCATGTTTGTAAAACATTTACCGCATCCTCTTTGTAAACACGCACATTTGAAATTAAATTTTTTTGTAAATCTAAAAACAATCTTCCCACACCCGGACGATGTACTTCAATACCCAGGAAATTATAATTTTGATTTTGCTGCGCCAAGTTTAATAAACCTTGCCCCATGCCAAATCCAATTTCTAAAATAACAGGGTGATTATTTCCAAAAATTTTTTTAAAATTTATTTTTCCATCTGAAAGCAATAAACCATAGTGCGGCCACAAAGTTTCAAGCGCACGCTTTTGCGCAGAAGTCATGTGGCCCTGACGAAGGACATAACTTTTAATTTTATTTATCATTTTTTTTCAGATTTTCTTTATTTAACGCCAACCATTGCAAAGCAATAATCGTCATGGAAGATTTGATTTTTCCTTCTCTCACCCACCGAAAAGCTTTTTCACTTGAAACAACATGCACTTTGATATCTTCATGCTCGGAAGGCAAGCCAAAAATCCCACCCACCTTGCTTGCATCTATCAACGCATAATATAAATAAACCCGCTCCGTGGATGCACCTGCTGAAGTTAAAAAATCAAAAATATAATGCACCTCTGAGACGTCAATGCCCGCTTCTTCTTGCGCTTCTTGCTTGGCGATCATTTCTTTTGGCTCATCACGATCAATTAAGCCCGCCACCACCTCTAATAACCAAGGATCAAACTCATACTCAATGGCGCCTATCCGTATTTGTTCAACTAAAACCACTGTATCATGAATTGGATCATATAATAGTAAGCAAACCGCATTCCCTCGATTGTAACAATCACGACTTATGAGCTCACTCCATTGCCCCGAAAATAAACGGTATTTCAAATTGTATCGCAACATCTTAAAATAGCCTTCGTAAACAATTTCTCGTTTAACGACATCAATATCATCTTTGTTCATTCTCACGCCTTCAAGCATTTTAAGAGTATTTAAAGTATGGAACACAAAAAAATAATTTTCCAAGTGGCCGTGCCCGGCCCTTTCTCTACGCCACTGGATTATTTAGCACCAGAGGACTGCACCTTGCCTGACAACCCTCTGGGGCTTCGCGTTAAAGTGCCTTTAAGAAAAAAACAGGTTATCGGTGTCATCACAGGGGAAAAACCAGAAAGCGATTCTACACGCAAAAAACTAAAATCGATCTCCTATGCTCTGGATGATGCCCCCCTTCACTCTCCCACCTTAATGAAACTTTTACAGTGGGCCAGCAATTATTACCATTGTCCTTTGGGCGACGTCTTAGCAGCAAGTTTACCCGCCGCATTACGTAAAGACAAAACCCTTCTTTATTATCAAAATAAATTTTTAAAAACTCCCGAAAAAAATATTTTTACAAAACAAGAAGAACCCCTGTCTTTAAATTCAGAACAACAAAAAGCACTCCACATTTTACTTCAACACACCGAGGGTTTTAAACCTTTTTTATTGTATGGCGTAACCGGCAGCGGAAAAACAGAAATTTATTTACAGATGATCGATGCACTTTTAAAAAAACAAAAACAAATTTTAGTGCTTGTACCAGAAATTGGTTTAACCCCTCAAACACTTTTACACTTTCAAGAGCGCTTCTCTGTGCCCATCGCTGTCATACACTCCGGCTTAAGTGATAATGAAAAATTAAAATCGTGGTTATTAGCTAAAGAAGGCCTGGCACCCATCGTCATCGGCACACGCTCTGCCATCTTCACGCCGCTACCCAAGTTAGGGATGATCATCGTCGATGAAGAACATGACCTTTCTTTCAAACAACAAGATGGTTTTCGTTATTCTGCGCGCGATTTAAGTTTGGTACGCGCGCAATTTGAAAATATTCCCATTATTTTAGGCTCCGCTACGCCCTCTTTTGAAAGTTTACATAACACTCACCTCAAACAATATCATTTCCTCGGCTTACATCAACGCGCAGGCAATGCAAGCTTACCTTCAATCAAACTCATCGATTTAAAAAAACAATCACTCACCGCCGGTTTATCTAAAACTCTGATCGACGCCATAAAAAAACACCTCGCTCAAAAAAACCAAGTATTATTATTTTTAAATCGACGAGGTTATGCTCCTTCTATACTGTGCCCTGAATGTAGTTTCTTGGCAAAATGTCATCGATGCGATGCGCGTCTGACCTACCATCACACCCCTGCGCGTTTACGCTGCCATCACTGCCATTATGAATGCAAGCCTTACACGCACTGCCCTTCTTGCCAACATCAAAATTTAATTTTATTAGGCCAAGGCACACAAAAATTAGAAGAAACACTCAAAACATTATTTCCAGAAGAAACACTTCTTCGCATTGATCGCGATAGCACACGAAAAAAAAACGCGATAAATGGATTATTAGAAAAAGTTCAACAAGGCCAAGGAAACATTTTAGTGGGCACACAAATGTTAGCGAAAGGACATCATTTTCCGAATGTTACTTTGGTTGCTATTTTAGATATCGACGTGGGTTTAAGCAGTAATGATTTTCGATCCACAGAACGTATCGCCCAACTTATCACGCAAGTGGCAGGACGCTCAGGACGCGCTTGTAATCCTGGCGAAGTCTTAATACAAACACATTTTCCCGAACATCCTATTTTTAATATTTTAATTTCAGAAGGTTATCTTTCATTTTCAAAGCATGCTTTAAATGAAAGAGCCTCAGCCAAACTTCCCCCTTATCATTTTCTAGCGGTTTTACGCGCTGAAAGCAAAAATGCAAGTTACCCTCTTGCCTTTTTAAACGATGTTGCCACTTTTTCAAAAAAAATAAAATCTCCCATTAATGTGATGGGCCCCATTGCGGCTTTCATGGAAAAACGCGCCGGTTATTTCAGAGCACAGCTGGCTTTTCAGGCGGCAAAACGCAGTCAATTACATGATTTTTTAAATAAAATAATTCCCTCCTTGGATGGACTTACGTTTTCAAAACGCGTACGGTATATCATCGAAATTGATCCACAAGAAGTTTTGTAGAAGGAAAAACAATGTTCTCATCTAAAATACTTCAAAAATATGATCCTGAAATCGCAAGTGTATTAGAACAAGAATTACAACGCCAAGAAGAGCACATCGAATTAATCGCCTCTGAAAATTACGTCAGTCCCGCTGTGTTAGCGGCGCAAGGATCCATTCTCACAAACAAATATGCGGAAGGTTATCCTGGCAAACGTTATTATGGCGGCTGTGAATTTGTCGACAAAGCAGAACAACTGGCCCTTGACCGCGTCAAAAAATTATTTGGTGCAGCCTTTGCAAACGTACAAGCTCACTCCGGATCCTCTGCCAATTTATCTGTGTATTTTGCCTTGTTAAAACCCGGCGATACAATTTTAGGGATGGATTTATCAGCGGGCGGACATTTGACGCATGGCTCTCCTGCAAATTTTTCAGGAAAATTATTTCATGCTCAGACCTACGGTGTCGATCCTAAAACGGGTTTAATCAACTATGATGAAGTCGAACAAAAAGCAAAAACATACCGTCCTAAATTGATCATCGCAGGTTTTTCTGCTTATTCGCGCATCGTCGATTGGGCGCGAATTCGCGCGATTGCTGACAGTGTGGGCGCTTATTTTCTTGCAGACATGGCGCATGTCGCTGGTTTAATTGCGGTGGGCTTATACCCTTCTCCGGTGCAAATCGCAGATGTCACGACTTCCACCACGCATAAAACATTACGTGGCCCACGCGGTGGACTTATCCTCGCACGTGCGAACAACGACATTGAAAAAAAGCTCAATGCAATGATTTTTCCTGGCACGCAAGGCGGCCCCCTGATGCACATCATCGCAGCCAAAGCGGTTGCTTTCAAAGAAGCGCTCCAACCTGAATTTAGAGTCTACCAACAACAAGTGATCAACAACGCCAAAGCCATGGCGGATGTATTTACAAAACGAGGATATGACATTGTTTCTGGCGGTACGGACAACCATTTATTTTTAATTTCATTATTATCCAAAAATCTCACGGGAAAAGAAGCCAACGATGCGCTGGAAGCAGCCTATATCGTTGCAAACAAAAACAGTGTCCCCAACGATACAAACAGCTTTTTCATCACGGGCGGACTGCGCATGGGCACCCCTGCTGTCACCACCCGCGGCATGAAAGAAGCAGAAGTGATTAGAATTGCAAACTGTTGTTGTGATATCCTAGACGACATTAAAAATCAAAGCTTACAAGAAAAAATACGCACTGAAATGAAAACGCTTTGCGGTAATTTTCCCGTTTACAAGTCCTCATAAGGATTTTTTTAATATGTACTGTCCTTTCTGCAACACACCCGACACGCGTGTCACAGACTCACGTCTAGCTGCAGAAGGTGGGCAAGTACGTCGGCGCCGAGAATGCACCCAGTGCAATGAACGCTTTACCACATTTGAAACGCCGGAATTAGCTTTACCTCGCATTATTAAACGAGACAACAGACGCAGTCCTTTTGATGAAGGAAAGTTACGTTCCGGTTTGGTGAAAGCCTTAGAAAAGCGTCCTATCAGCACAGAACAAATTGAAGAAATCATTGCCCGTTTAATTCACCGCTTACGCGCCAGTGGTGAACGTGAAATAAGTTCCAAATTATTAGGAGACTGGGTCATGGAAGAGTTACGCGCCCTGGATGAAGTTGCTTACGTACGTTTTGCCTCTGTTTACCGCAGCTTTCAAGACATTCACGCCTTCAATGAAGAAATTCAAAAATTAAAAAGCGAAAAAGATGAAAAATAACAACAGTATCCTTTTTGCTGCTCGTCACAAAGCGCGTTTTGCTTTAGTGCAAGCGCTTTATCAATGGCACTTAGCGCAAGAAAACATTTCAGAAATTGAAATTCAATTTCTGACACACACTGCCACAAAAAAAATTGACAAAACTTATTTTAGTGAATTATTGAGAAACATCCCTTTGCATTTAGAAGAATTACAAACTCAATTTACTTCTTTTTTAGATCGTCCTCTTAAAGATTTAGATCCGGTTGAATTAATGATTTTATATATTGGAACTTATGAGTTACTTTATCGAAAAGACATCCCTTACAAAGTCATCATCAACGAAGCTTTAGAATTAACAAAAACATTTGGCTCTGTAGAAGGATTTAAATTTGTAAATGGTATTTTGGACAAAGTGGCTAAAGAATTAAGAAAAGAAGAAAAAAATAAAAATAGCCCATAACAAAGCGCAGGGAAATGTGCTTATTGTATTGAAGTCAAGATTTAATTTTTTTTAAGCGTTACGCGCTTACAGCGCTTGGGGCTTGTGGAGAATTCGATACACAGGGTTACGTTGTGCTTCACACAACTCACCCTGGGCTAGGCGTGTTCCACGCTGTCAGGTCTTCGACCTGATGGATGTTCTTTTTTCTCAAGGAGAAATGGAGAAATTTCCTCAGGCCGAAGGCCTGACAACAACGGCTAGGTTACTGTGTTGAAGTCAAATTTAATTTTCGTTGCCAGACCTTCGGCCTGAGGAAATGTCATTGCGAGAAAAACACACCCCTCGTTTCAAAAAGAAGAGAGATCTTCCTCGTGTTTTTCGAGGCAATCAAGCGCCGAGTTCTTATTTAGTAGTGCGCTAGATTGCTTCAAAAATGCGTGAACCTTCTAGGTTTTTTCAAAATTACTTAGACGCATTTTTTCGCAATGACAGTCTATCAGGCCGAAGACCTGAGAGAGTGCAACCGGCTTGATAGGTAACACTTTTTAAAAAAATAAAAAAGCGCGGAGTTAAGCACATCTCAACGAAGATGAGGCTTGTGGGAACGTTCCCAGCAAATCTTCTACGGCCTTTTGTTTTGGTTTGTTTTTTAAGTCATCATAAATTGTTTTTGCTTCTCTCAGTGCTGCACGAGCAAGGTTACGATTATCCTCTTCTAAATAAGCATCCCCTAAATCAAATAAAACATCCGCAAGTCGTTCTCTTTGACGACCTTCATAATTACACTGATGGCAAATACGGCTGGCGTATTCAAAATAGTTAATCGCATTTTGATAATTTTCCTTAACAGCACATAGCAAGCCATGATGGTAAAGATAAAACATATAGTCTTGGCTATCTGTTTCAAGTGTTGTTTCTTCTGAAATTTTCTGATGATAAGCTTCTCCCGCATCAAAAAAACACTTTTCTGCTGTTTCAGAAAGCCCAATTTTTTCAGATTCATTATCTTTTACTGCCCGAGCAGCTCTCGCTGCAGCTAAACCTGAATAGCTACTCAAAGAAAGGCAAAAATCTTGTAATTCAGGAAACTCACCTGCACTTGCACTTATATTAGCTAAGCCAAAATAGATCATTGCAAAAGAATAATTTTGAGTTGTTAGAGAGAAAATACCCCGGTTCAGAAAAATATCGGCCTTTAACTTAAGAGCTCTAAAGTCTTGTTGATTAACGGTACTTATAATTTCCGCCGATAGCCTCAGATGCTTATTTGCGTTTTCGTGATCTTTTCTTAATTCACGAAACACAATAGCACAACCAAAATGACATCGTGCTCTCATGAATTTTTTTAAATTTAAATCTTGAACATGCTCAAAATTTCTTGATGCTTCATAAAAATAAGTTTGTGCTTTTTCATATAAACCACTTTCTAAAAAAGCTGTTCCCATCTTGAGAAGAAAGTCAGCGCGTTCTTCTGAACTCATTTGGTCTAAAAGTACAGAGCGATGCGACTCAAGTGCGAGTGCTACCTGTTTTTGATATCGAATGTCGCTGATACAGTGCAAGTGAAGTGAAATTTGCTCGGGATCTAGTTCTTGTAAAAGTTCCAGGAGTGTTAAAGTTTCAAGTTTTTTTGGTTTGAAATACATGACGCTATTCTCCTTTTTAAAAATGGTGCCTGTAATGAGCGCAGCGAATTACAGGATAAGTTTATTCCTGGATCTTCGCGCCTATCGGCGCTTGATCCAGGCTACTTTTAAAAGCGAAATCATAAAAACAAACACAACAATGAAACGCCAGCATGTTAAATCTTTTTATTTTCTAGCGCAATAAATTTTTATTTTTTAATATTTTTTAAAATTTCATAAATTTTAAGGCATCATTCAAGCCTGCTATCATTAACTCATCTTTACAGGCAAGATGAATACGGGATCGCGCGAGGATTCGCATCTTGAAGTCCGTTGGGTATAGATCTTTTTAAAACGAGAAGAAAAGAATATAATTCTTTTATGTTTTTTATTTCTCACACAAACGGACTTAAAATTGCCCACCCACGCCTCACCCCAACTTTTTTTTTCGGCCTCAGACCAACAACTGCATTGCACAGGGGATTGGTGCCTGCTTCATGAAGACCGATTACATCTCTTACTTGAAGAATTCACTCATACACTGCCAAAGGAAAACATAAAAAAAATCATCCTAAAAGGAAACGAGCTTTCTCGACTCGACTCCGTAGGCACCTGGCACTTAAAAAAACTTTTTAATCTTTTAAAATCAAAAAACACTGAAATTGAATTGCATGGTTTTTTAAAAACACATGAAGCACTGATCAATTTAAATATTGAAAAATTAAATGAATGCACTCAAATTCCAAAACCCGCCACACTGCCCTGGATTGAACAATTCGGAAAAAACACTCTTGAAAGCATCAAGGAATTATATCATTTCATTATTTTCGTGGGAGAAATATTTTATACCGCCCTTTACCTTGCCAGACACCCTCGGCACATACAATGGCGATTGCTGGGCAATGTCCTTCAAAACGCAGGATTTTACGCTTTACCCATCACAGGATTACTTTCATTTTTAATTGGCATTGTGCTGGCTTATCAAATGGGTTTGCAATTACGAAATTATGGCGCCAACGTTTTTGTTGTGGATCTCATGGCACTGTCCGTATTACGTGAATTTGCACCGATGATCACCGCCATCATCGTTGCGGGTCGCAGCGGCTCAGCCTTCACCGCACAACTAGGCTCAATGAAAATCAATCAAGAAATTGATGCCCTCTCCACAATGGGCATCAAACCTGTTGAACGTCTTGTGATTCCACGTTTATTTGCTTTGGTCGTCGCCCTCCCCTTATTAACCGTATGGGCAGATGCCTTAGGCATTTTCGGTGGCATGATCATGGCAAATTCTATTTTAGATATTAAATTTAGTTATTTCATAGAACGTTTTGATGCTGTCGTACCGATGCGCTGGTACGTCATCGGCTTGGTCAAAACGCCCGTCTATGCCTTGCTCATCGCAAGCATCGGTTGTTTCCAAGGTTTACAAGTCGAACACAACGCCGACAGTGTTGGCAGCCACACCACACGCAGTGTGGTGCAAGCAATATTTATGATTATCACCTTCGACGCCTTATTTTCAATTTTATTAAGCTGGCTAAAGATATGAACGAGCACATCATCGAATTCAAAAATGTAACCACGGTGCTCGGCAACCAAATCATTCACGATAAAATTAATTTAAATTTTCGAAAAGGCGAAATCATTTCTATCATCGGCGGCAGTGGCTCAGGCAAATCCACTTTAGTCCGTGAAATACTTGGTTTACTACAACCTTATCGTGGCAAAGTCAGCGTATTTGCTTATGATATGGCGCATATCACAGAACAACATTATCTAGAACTCAGCAAAAAATGGGGAATTTTATTTCAAAGCGGCGCCCTTTTTAGCTCGCTCACCGTGCTAGAAAACATCATGTATCCTCTGCACGAATACTCTGTCTTACCCCAAAACGCGCTGGAAGAATTAGCTTTATTAAAACTTCTTCTCGTTGGTTTACCCAAATCTGCCGCCATCAAATACCCTTCTGAATTAAGCGGCGGGATGCTCAAGCGCGCCGCCCTGGCACGCGCCCTCATCCTCGACCCGCATTTACTTTTATTAGATGAACCTACCTCAGGGCTGGATCCAGAAAGTGTCACAAGCCTGGACGAACTTATTTTAAACTTAAGAAATTTGCTAAACTTAACTATCATCATGGTCACCCACAATGTGCGCACACTTTGGCACATTACCGATTCTGTTGTTTTTCTGGGTGAAAAACGGGTATTAGATTTTGGAAAAGTCGCAAAAGTAGCGACAAATCCTCATCCTATGATCCATAATTATTTCTACGGACCGGAAAACATCGAAAAATCTAATGGACACTAAATTTAATTATTTCATTGTAGGCTTCTTCGTTTTATTCTTCACTTGCGTCTTGATAGTGTGGGGCGCTTGGATATTTTCAACAGGAAAAGGGAAATCTTACACACCTTATCTGGTTTACATGAATGAATCCGTTTCAGGTTTAAATGCAAACGGTCCTGTGAAATACAATGGTGTGGATGTGGGTTATGTCGCGCACATTGGCATCGACAAACAAAATCCCAAACGCGTACGTTTAGTATTGAACATTGAAAAAGGCACGCCTATCACTTCAGGCACAGCAGCAACGATGATGACGCAAGGCCTCACAGGCATTGGTTACGTGGGTTTAAAAATGCTAGACCCCAACAAAGGCCCTCTCATAAAATTACCCGGCGAAGAATACCCCATCATCAATTCCGCACCTTCTTTATTTTTCAGACTCGACAGTTCGCTTACAAAATTAATTAATTCTGCGGAAAACATCAGTAACAAAGTCAATGATCTTTTAACACCTGAAAATCGAAAATCGGTTTCAAATATTATTTCGAATTTAGATCACATCACGGCGAATATTTCAAAACAAGATTTAAATAAGTTAGATGTTATTTTAGATAATGCAGCGATGGGCAGTGAGGATTTAGCGGCCGTGATGGCGCAACTTAATAAAACGACGCACGACATCCAAAGACTCACAAAAATGATTTCTGAAAATCCTGCAGTTTTATTACGCGGTCAGCAACTTCCGCCGCCGGGCCCTGGAGAATAGCGCATGAAATTTTATTTATTTATTTTAAGTTGCCTTTTAGTTCTTTGCCAATGCAGTTTGTTTTCTCCCATGCCTTACATTGATCAAACCAGTTATGAACTCAGTGTCCCCTGCGCACGCACACCGGAAACTAAAACCAAGAAATCGATTTATCTTGCGCCCATGGAAGTTTATCCTGGCATTGCAAGTTCAGACATGAAATATCTCATCAAGCCTTACCAAGCCAATTATTTTTCTAAAAATGATTGGGTTTCGCCTCCGGCCACGCAGCTACATTATTTATTGATGACGGATCTCCAGCGCATGTTTTCTTATGTTTCTGACACACGCATTGAAGATGTGGACGTGATCTTAAAAACCACGTTAATCAAATTCGAACAAGTTTTTGATCCTCGTTGTAAAAAAAGTTATTTTCAACTTTGTTTATTTGCAGAAGTCATTAATCCAAAGATACACCGTGTTATCAAATCAAAAACATTTGAAATCACAGAAACCGCACCTACTGCTGACCCTTACGGCGGTGTCTTGGCGGCAAACAAAGCGGTCGAGCAATTATTAAATGGGATAGAAAGACTGTTAGAGTGAAGGCCCAGATATACCCAAATAGTCTCAAACTGTAATAGAAAATGTTACATTTTGAACTTCAACGGGATATTTAGTCTCACTTCTTAATAGAATTCAGCCGTACAACGAAGTTTAGCCCCACCTTAGGGGCACGCAGTGAACCGTAAGGTGGGGTTACATCAATATATCTATGATTTCAGCGCTGTAAGCGCGTAACTCGTTTTTTCAATTGTGATGAATAGAGATGAAATCAATTATCGCAACTGATACGTGTACATATCTGGTCTATCACCACCCATATTGTGATAGGTGAATAGAGAAATAGGCCCAGTACAATGAGAATTACGAAAACTGGGTTCCCAAACATAATCGCGGGTATGAAATTCAAAATAACACTCACCTTGCTTTATAAAGTTTTCATCAAAATACTCATAAATAGCCTCTGCTTCACTCAAACCATTGTTAAACGAAACACCGATAACATAGGTAGGATAGACAGGCGTATAGTCTGAAGGCTCTTTTGTTGGACCTATCATTTGTAGATTTTCATATATCTTGTGTCCCTCGCTGATATGCCATCCTGCAGATGTTGGCTTAAGGAGATAATGAGAATAATTCATAACATATCCTTTCGAATCCCAAACAGCAAAGGCAGATACTGTGAATCCTAAAAACAGTAATATAACTAGTAGAACGCGCATAACATCCTCAAAAAAATAAAAAAACATTGTGTTTGACTTGTTTTTATTTGTCAATGAAATCATAACGCAAAAAAACCTTAAGCCTCTGCTAATGAACTAACTTATTTTCAGAAGTATAATAATCCCAACTTTAAATAAAGGTGAACGATAGTATGAATAAATCAGAAAATACAAAAACACAAAGTGGTCGGGTTTTTCAGTCAGAAGAAGAAATTCCTTCTCTTAAAAAACATCTACCCTTTGCCGTATTAAAAAAAATAATCACAAAAGATAATGCTAATGATAACTTCTTTGGTATCAATGCCTTTCATAGGGCTGTTCTAGAGCGCACCCAACAATTTGAGCGGATGGAACTATTATTCCAATATAGCATCGATGTAAATAGTCAAAACCGTCATCCTGAAGATCCTTACGCAAATACACCCTTATTACTGATGATTGCAAATGAAGATACTACCGGTGTGGGCCAGTTCATCGAGCTTGCTAAAAAATACAAACAGCAAATTGATTTTAATATTAAAGATCTTGAAGAAAAAACAGCACTCATTTTTGCGGCCAAATTGCGTAATATGTCATTGCTTAATTTACTCATACAAGAAAAAAACGTCGGCACTAACATCAATATTAATTTAGCTGATAATGAAGGAAATACTGCTTTACATTATGCGTGTGCTTATGGTCAAACAACAATGGTAGATCAATTGCTAAAAGCCGGCGCAAATCCTGATACCCAAAACAATAAAGGCCGCACACCACTTGATATGACAACAACAAACGCACAAGAATTAGGAGCTTTATTTAAAAGCGTCACGGTCGATCCAAAACGAGATGAGATGGCAATGCTAAATTACATGCATGATCAATATGACCAACCCTTAATTACCGCAGAAAATGGAACAACGCATGTGTATGACCGCAGCAGTCTTCCCTCTTATAAAGAGACTATTCAAACTTTAAAAAGAGTTTTAAATCGCGATGTGCTTGATTTCATGGATTGTTTTAACCAAGTTTATCAAGCACAAACAAGGAAAGAACTTGCTGATATAAATAGAATTGCTCGCCTGACGCCAAGCCAGAAAAAACAAATTCTAAAACAAACAGAAAGTTTTACTGGCGTAAGTTTATCAGAGGCTTGTTTATCAGGCCAAAAAACAGTGCTTGCTACGCTCTTGGCAGCAGGTGCAAAACATCATAGCGCACTAAGATTAGCTGCCGCTAATAGTAATCTAGAACAACTCCAAAAAATATTAGCGGCACGTCCTGCAAGCCTTGATGAAACAGGAAGTTCAGGGCAAACAGCCTTACACTTTGCAGCTAGCAAAGGTCAGACGTCAGCTTGTCAATTCTTAATAGAAAAAGCCGCGAATGTAACAGCAAAAGACGCGGAAGGTAACACTCCCTTACATGCTGCTTGTAAAGCGGGACAATATGAAACAATTCTCGCGTTGCTTTCTTATCCCAGAGTGGAAGCAGCTACTGTAAATTCAAAAGGGCAAACGCCTCTACAATTATTTAATGCCTTCCATCACAACAAAACTATCATAGGTGAAGAAGCTCGCCGTAAAGTAATTTCTACTTTTATAGCTAGATTACAGGGAAGTCTTTTGCCTGCAGAAAACAAACAAATAAAAAATTAAAGAAGCTTATGCATGTCATATATAAAAATCCAACAATTAAAAAACTTAAACTAGAACATTGAGTCCTTTATCTGCAATCAAATTCAATAATTTAAGCGCTGGCCCCGTAGGATGTTTTTCACCTGTTTCCCATTTTTTAACTGTGGATGCGCTCGCATTGAGATATCCTGCAAAAACAGGCTGACTTAATTTTTCACGTAAACGAATTTTCTTGATTTCTTTAGCTGTTAGATTACGTACGGACGGTAGACACATCACATCAAACGAATGCATTGTTTTAACATCCATAAGATCAGAGTCATATAAACTTTTCGCTGTTTCATGCACGACAGCAAGGATGTCACTTTTCTTAGATTTTTTCTGGAATGCCCTTCTCTTCGAAGATTTAATGGATTTTTTCATTATACACCTCTATTAAGTCACCTGTTTTTACCGCATCATCAATTTGGCTTTCACTATAGTTAAAGAAAACATTTGCTAATATTTTTAATGCCTTTTCTTCTTTTTTATTAATATTCCCACGTTCATTTTTAGGAAACCCATAAAGAAAAATTGCTTTATCCAGCATTTTAAACGCGACTAGCATTCTTGCACCACCACTTTTACCCCGCCCACCCAATGAAACACGCTTTTTATAAATATTTCCGCCTAAATTAGCCTCATACAACCCTTGTAACATTTCTTTTATAGCCTTTAATAAAGCTGCGTCATTTAATCCTATCTCTTTTGCTCTACGGCTAAATAATTTAGTTTTAAAAATTCTCATGATTATATCTTTTTTATGTATACCACCAGGTGGCATACTTTCAAGTAAGGAATCTACTCATTGACTCTCAGAACAATTTACACATTAACAAAACCCCAGTAGGGCGTGTCTCTAAAGATTTTCTCGATGCGAAAAAAGAGGGAACGCCATCCATAGCAAGTATATAATACTTGATTTTTTAGAGATACAACCTCTATCATTTTTGTCCACAATATTTTTCTATTACCTTACAGGAAATTCTTATATGAAAAAAATAAATAACTTCTCGAAAAAAAGCGATAACCAAAGTGTTACAAAAATCGCGTTTTTCACGGATGAAGACGAAGCATAACTTTCATGATAACTGAAAATTTCAATCAAAAACTATTTTGATTTTAATGCCTGTGTTGATGCCGCTGAACTGGCCGCTTCTGCAACAAAATAGGGATAAAGTCTTTCTCTTGAGGGAATAAGAGGCTCACATGATTTTCCCTCTCCTAGCATCCTGACACAGCGAACCAATGAATCTTCATCTGCTCCAGGCGACATAAACGTCGCTGTTTTAGCAAGAGAAAAAACTTGAGGTATTGCGCCTGAAGCATAGTTAATAAAGCAAGATAAAAATTCTTTTTTATTTATAACAGAAGCATCAAGCATCAGATCAGATAAATAAATTGTTTTTTGAGGCTTGCGATCGAGTGTCGAGCAGAAATGCACAGTGGCTACAAGTGTCGCTACGATTTTTCCAACTTCATCGCGAGCGGTAAATATCGCAACACGCTCCCTTTCTTTTAACTTAGCTTGGATAGCACGATCATTATAGCGTGCGCCAAACTTCTCCCTAATGACCTCAACAGAAAGGGAGCGCATAGCAGCAAGATGCTTCATTTGAAATTCAGAAATTACCTGGCTAGCACTTAAATCACTTTCTCGTTGAAATTGATATCCAGAGACCCTTTCCTTTGTTTTTTGGTTTAACGGAATAATAGAAAGCCTTAATCTCCTTATTTCATTTTCTAGGTAAACCCCACTTTCTGACGCTGCAAGCACACCTTCGAAAATATCGATGTCCACTCTACGTATTCTGAGATAGTACTTTCCATTCCTTTTTTTTAATTCTTGAAGTAACCCAATATAGAACTCCATTCTTTGTTGTATACTCCAGCTACTATCTTTTGGCGGCCGAGCATAAACAAACTCTGTCACTTCCCTTTCATTTCTGATACCTCCTGTCTTTACGACACCTATGCCGCTTACATTGACTTCGTGAACAAAGGGCTTGAACATCCGGCTACACAACAACATAAAGGCCTCCTTAATACTTATTGCCGAGTATTCTAACAAACAAATAAAATTAGAAAATTAAGAATAACTTAAGGTTTTGAAATGAAAATCATTATAAAATTCGGCTTTTCAAAACAAGGGTTACAGAAATGCCGAAAACAAAACGCGTAGAACACGAAAAATCTCCCACTGTATTCAAAAAAAAGCTTGAATTTTTTACTAAACATATTATGTCAGATACACTAACGTCAGACGATCTGCAAAATATAGTAAGAGAGGTCAGCCAAGAACTTGATAACCTCACAAGAACACAAAACAAATCTGAAGGCGATGATATCGACCTATCAGAAAACATAGATTCATTCAAAAAATTCTCTGAATTGTATTTTAAAAAATATTGTCTCTCACTAAAAAACTCGTTTGAAAAATCACAGGAAAGCACTGAAATTTTCGCTTCTACAAAAACACAAGAAGATAACATTCGCGAAAGCCAATATTATGAGATTGAAAAACACAGCATTGATTTACATAAACTTACTTTCGCACTGAGGTTATTTTCAAAACTACAAGAAGATTTTTTCCCTACCTTAAAAAAAACGCTTTCTGTCAATGAAGAATTTCCTCTGATTTTTTCGATTTTAATTGAATCTTTAATTTTTAACATCGACCTTTCTCGTTTTCGTCAAAAAAATATTCCTTTAGGAATGAATCGTAATACGCTAAGCGTTCATGCGTTTTTAAACATCGAGACTATCATTGGCGCAACCATCCCCCACATCGTTGGGCATGCGCTTGCTGTATTAATTAAGATATGGGAATTTTCTCCAGAATTAAAAGAACGATATAGAAAATTCTTTATCGATTTAAAAAACAAAGACATCCTTTTCGATAAATTGTATCGTGCACTCAGAAATCTTGCTCAAGCGAGAATTTTAATTAAAGAAGGCGTTCTAACAGCCGAGATTCCTGAAATTACCACAACATTAGATTTGGCAAACAAACTGTGCAACAGGACAACAGCAAAATTTATTGAAGATTTTTTTTGTTTTTCTAAGCCCATAGAATTCACCTTAGATGAAAAAAACGAACTCGTCTTGAAATTACAAGAAGATAAATTATCGATGAAATTATTAAATCTCTATCGTGAGTTTATTCGCCCTCACGAATCCACAGCAATAGGATATTCTAAATTTTCAGACAAACTCAGGATGCTCTCATTGTTTGTCATAAACAGCCTGCCATTTAAAAACATCCCTATCGCTAAAAACACCGCCCACTTGATGGGTTTTTGGTTTTTTATGTTATTTAAGAGAAAAGGAAGGGTTGATTTTAATCTAGATAGACCACTTGAGATTTCTCTAGAAAGCGATGAAGGGGTTGGACGTACATTATTGAAATCCATTCGTACTATAACAAAATCTGAAATGGAAGTTTTCATTAGAGATGAAACCTCACGACAAATCGAGCTTGTTAAGAATTACTTGTCAGAAATTATTTTATCTTATGAAATGGTCTTAAGTAGTTTTGAAAAAACTTTTCTTGAAGAAGCCACTGTCATTAACCTTTGTTTACATGTTTTTCGCGATATTCAACAAGATTTTTCTACGATACTAGAAAATCAAAAACAACAAATTGAAGAAAAAATAAAAACAGAAGAAGCCGCCTCTCAGAAAATGGCTAACGAACTCTTGGAGCAAGCCCAGGAAGAAAAAATTTCCAGAAAAAAACAACAAAAGCCCTCTAAAAAGAAACATGAAAAAGTCGCCGCTTGTTCCACTCTGCCTGAAAAAGAAAGCACATCAGAAGAACAAGAACCTCACGAAAAGCGTTCTCAAGAAACCACCCGCATCTCCAGTGGAGAAGTATTATTAGATAACCACACAAAAATGTTTTTTGAGATTTATAATAAAAATTCTTCGAAAGAAGACAAACAAAGGGACATAGACGCCCTTGTGGAGAAGATTGAGAAAACCATTCCACAATCAAACACTCTCAAAAAAGAACTCTATGTTGCCAAACTCTATAATTTAATTTTAGATATTTTAACTCTAAAATCTAATTTGATTCTAAGAAGTAATTCTTTTCTTAAATCCACCGACGAACATATTCAGATTCTTTGGTTATTTAAAAAAGCAGAAAAAATCATAGATCAGGCTTTTCATTATCTACATGAATGCTCTCCTAGCAAAGAAAAACAAGAGATTTTAGAATCTTTAAATTTTTCTAAAAATTATTTTGATATTGCCATTTCCACATTAAAAGAAAAGCTTTTTAAATCTGCAAAAGAATATGAGGAAAAAAGAAAAACCGCAGAAAACAAAGGTTTTATAAAAAAAACGCCCGGCATACCTTCAAAAAGATGGGAAGAATTCAGCCTTTTATCACAACAACGTATTCGTATCAGCGTGGAGCTCCTTAATATTAATTGCATAGAATTAGCAAGCAAATTAACCACGGGAATTAAATTAGATGATTTTTTAAAGATGGCAAAAATGGAATGTGATGATCTTGCCCGAGATTTTCCAAGCTTTACTCGAAATCCCCAATATACAAAACTCCTTGCAATTTTTTCTAAAAATAAAAAAGAATATAAAAGCATTGAAGACCTAAGAAAAGAAATTTTATCTTCTATAAAAACAATAGAAGAAGTGATTTCCAAAATTGATGAGGCCGCAGGTTTGCCATCCCAAAAAGACGCTGGCGCAACATCTTCATCATTCACTTCATCAATGCGTTTATTAACACCCCCCAGAAAAGATAATCCTGCTGCTTCAAGTGAAACATCTGAAAAAAAGCAGGAGCCAACTGAAGTTTCTAGAATTAATTTAAAATTAAATTTAGATAATTCAAAATTTTCTGATTTTACTGCATGGTTAAGCGCACAACTCAAAACACAAACAGTTGAAGCGGTGCTCAAGCTTATGGATAAAGAAGGGATATTAAAAAAATGGTTTGATCCTTTAATTTTAAGCATAGAAAAAAACAAAAATTACCAAAACTATCTACATCAATTCATCCGATTCACTAAAGAGCATGGTTTATCTCAAATTGAAAATGCAGAAGGGATGTTAAGTTATATGCTTGCCTATGTTGTTTTTCTCACACCACAAAACGAAAAAGACGCCCATTCAAGCAACGCTTTGAGCACAGAAGAAAAATACACGAAACAACAAGAACGCGTAACTGAATTACTCACCACTTTTGCATCACAGTTTACGCAAGAAACAGAAAAAGAAGCGCAAGACAGCCTCCACGCAATCCGAGAAGGGATCATCCATCTCACTGTGCCTCTTATTTTAAAAGCGCTTCAAGATGTTTCTGAGCCCATCAAGCCTCTATACCCATGAAGATGTAAATTTCTCGCATCTTGAAGTCCGTTGGGTATAGAATTTCTATTTTGCCAAAATCTTGGAATGACATGACCGAATTCGAACTCATTAAAAAAATATTGCATTCTCAAAAAACACAGCGCGGAGATGTGATCGTTCATGCAGGTGATGATGGCGCGGTACTACAAATCCCGAAGGATCAACAACTTGTGGTCTCCACTGACACCCTCGTCTGCGGCACACATTTTTTCCCTGACATGCCCGCTTTTGATCTTGGCTACAGGGCACTCAGTGTCAACTTAAGTGATTTAGCTGCAATGGGTGCTTTACCTGCTTGGGCCATGCTTTCCCTCACCTTACCCAAAATAAATAACGTTTGGATTTCAAAATTCATCCATGGTTTTTTTTCGCTAGCAAAAAAATATAAAATTGAACTGGTAGGTGGCAATCTCACTCGCGGGGCGCTTTCCATCACTGTTCACGCCCATGGTTTCATCCCTAAAAACCAAGCGCTCACACGTAAAGCTGCAAAAACAGGTGATTTAATTTATGTGACGGGCACATTGGGTGATGCTGCTTATGGACTTTCTTTATTAAAAGAAAAATCTCAACATAAAAATAAGAAATATTTTTTATCTCGACTTTACCGCCCAACTGCACGCATTGAAGTCGGTATTGCATTACGAGCGCTTGCCTCAAGCTGCATTGATATTTCAGATGGTTTAATTTCAGATTTATCGCATATCTTAAAAAGCAGTAAAAAAGGTGCAACAGTGTTTTTAGATAAAATCCCTTTATCGCCACAATTAAAAAAAGAAGGGCAGGAGAAAATGGCATTACAGGGTGGCGAGGATTATGAATTATGTTTTACGATTTCCCCTGAAAATCAAAATAAATTAAAAAAAATAAATTGCCCACTAACGTATATTGGAAAAATAGAGAAAGAAAAAAAATTAATTATCCTAGACAAAAAAAACAAACCCTTAAAAATAAACCAGCGTGGTTATGATCATTTCCATAAACGTCCAAACAATTAAATATAGCCTGTAATTTCGCTGATCGAAATCACAGAGAAGAAATCGAATCAGAGAACACGCTCTCCACCCCCATCGCGAACAAACGATCAGCTTCTGATTTTGTATTTACGGTATAGGCCAGAACAGCGATACCTTTTGACTTGATTTCCAAAATCCTATCGGCGGTTAATACATCGGCAGGATAATGTAGGGAATAAGGCTTTAATCCCGACACTAAAAACAAATCTTCTTCACTCCAATTTTCTCGGTTCCATCCTAAAGGGATTTCGGAGTCTAATATTTTTAATTTTTTTAAAATTTCAAGCGAAAAACTCGATAAGAGAAAAGAAGTTGAGTAATTTAATTTACTTTTTCTTACTTCCTTTAAAACAAGCGCACACAATCGTTCTTCGCTTTTATCTTCTAACTTTAATTCCAAATTAATATTTATTTTTAATTTCCCACAAAATTCTAAAACTTCCTCTAATGTAGGAATAACTTCTTTTGAAAATTTTGGTAAAAACCAACTACCTGCATCAAGCTGTTTAATTTCGTCTAGACTGCGCTCTCGAAACAAACCTTTTCCATTACTGGTTCTCTCCAGGGTTTCATCATGAAAGAGCATAACCACATCATCGCGTGTCAAGCGCACATCCACTTCAAACCATAACAAGCCTAGTTCACGCGCTTTTTGGATTGAAGCCAAAGTGTTTTCCGGCGCATACGCACAAAGACCACGGTGCCCTATTATACGCGGTAATTTTAAATTATTTTTCATAGGCAGCCATATTGAATGTACATCCTAAACATCGCATAAAGAATCCTCTTTCAGGCGCAAGAAGATAAGCATTTCCTGTCTCACCTGGATTTTGCGTCAATATCGTCACTGGCAATGTCCCTGCCAATAACACGGCTCCTGCAACAGTGGTTGCCACAAGCAAAGGCCGCCCCAAAACCACATCCAAAGTTTTATCCGCTAAATTCGGTTTCTCGTTGAGATAAGGCACTTCTATTGAAGCAGACCCAGCCAAGGGCAAGGTGGTAGAAAAACAAAGATTCATGTAAATTACGCTACTCAGAATAATTTTTTTCACATATTGATTTCTCATCGTCTCTCCATGACAGATTATCACATTCTTATTCTCGGCGGCGGCATCGTAGGATTAACGCTAGCAAACCTATTAGCGCCCTATCATTTAAATATCGCTGTTTTAGAAAACGCCCCCCTCTCTCCTTTAGAGTATAACCCTTGTGCTTATAATAGCCGCGTCAGTGCTTGCAATCGCGCATCTGAGAACATTTTTCGAAAAATAGGTATTTGGGAAAGCTTAGCACAAACACGGCTAAGTGCTTACAAGAAAATGCAAATATGGAGTGAAAAATCAAACCAAAAACTCTTGTTTGATTGCCTCTCTATTGGAGAGCCTAATCTTGGTTATATTGTCGAAAATAATCTTTTATCTTTTTTGCTTTTAAAACAATTAAAGCAATATGCTCACGTTCATTTTTACACAGACTTTCACGCTAAAGAAATAAATTTATCTTCAAATGATGGCATGCTTCAAAATCAAGACGGAAAAAAAATAAAATTCCAACTCTTAGTCGGCGCTGATGGAAAAAACTCTTGGATCAGAAAAAAATTAAATTTTTCCATACTGGAAAAAGACTATGAACAACAAGCTTTGATCACACATATTAAAACAGAAAAGCCACACCAACAAACTGCTTATCAGCGTTTCTTATCAAGCGGTCCTTTAGCCTTTTTACCCTTACAAGATTCTCACTCTTGCTCCATTGTGTGGTCTACCGATCCCACACACGCTGAAATTTTAAAAACCATGAATAAAGAAAATTTTGAATTACAACTTGCGACAGCATTTGAAGATCGCTTAGGTGAACTTCAAATGATCGCGCCTTTACTTTCATTTCCCTTACATTTTCAACACGTAAAAAATTATTTTAAAGAACGTGTTGTGCTGATAGGTGATGCTGCGCACACGATACATCCTTTGGCGGGTTTAGGTTTGAATTTAGGACTCATCGACGCAGAAGCCTTATCAACACATATTTCTCATGCACTTAAAAACAAACGTGATTTTGGATTAGAAAAAACTTTGCGGGCTTATGAATTACAACAAAAAACAAATAATACTTTGACACTACACGCCATTAATTTATTAAAAAATTTTTTTGATACAAGACACCCACTTTCCTCCCTATCTGATCTTGGATTAAGATTAGCAAATCGTCTGCCTTTTATTAAAAATAGTTTTGCACGATATGCACTTGGAATATAAACAGAACTGACACAATGCAGTATTTTACACTGCAACAAAGCGAAAACAACCCATTTTTAGCCATATTGTTTATATGTC
>Ga0156273_138_pt1 | contig 32779 bp, 23 predicted proteins | sample RifCSPlowO2_12_FD_107922 | JGI IMG/M metagenome (GOLD analysis project Ga0156273, IMG submission 107922) | Gammaproteobacteria bacterium RIFCSPLOWO2_12_FULL_38_14 | reverse complement strand
TTGCTTGCGCCGATTCTGTTTTTGCTTGCGCCGATTCTGTTTTTGCTTGCGCCGATTCTGTTTTTGCTTGCGCCGATTCTGTTTTCGCGTCCGTCGCGTCTTTTTGCGCTTGTGTTGCTTTTTCGTCCGACAGCTTCGCTGCTGTTTGCGCGTCCGTCGCTTTCTTTTCCGATTGCGTCGCTCTTTCGTCCGACAGCTTCGCTGCTGTTTCCGCTTCCTCATATCTTCTGCTTGCCACATTTGTTCTTTCTTCTGATAGAGCTAATTCCGTTCGGTGTCTTGTCCTTTCTTCTTCTCTTTCTCGTTCATGCTCTCGTTCACTCTCATCAAATCTCTCACGCCAATCTTGATCATGTCTCGCTCTCTCGGCATTGAATTTTCGGTGAGTTTCTATCACCGCCGTATTCATATTTAAATGCCTTATGCCCGCATGACTTAAGTCTTCCGGGCTAGAGAATACGTCCGATCCATACAACGGATTGACTGCATTTTCTCCAAAAGTAGAGGGGCGAAAATCAGAAAAAAGCCGCCTTAATATCAAAAAAATAAAAGAAGAATGCTCGTAGATGAAGCTGGAGGGAAGGGATGTGTTTCTCAGATCAAAAATTAAATAGGCCAGTCTGTCTTCAGTTTCTTTCGTGTTTTCCTTCTTCGCTTCTCGTTCTAAAATATTCAAACAACTCAAAGCCAACAGTTGATAATCCAGCCTGTGTTGTCTTCGTGCTTCTTCTATTTTTTTACGATCTTCTTCCCGCACTTCATCGAGCGGAACCGCATTTTCTTTATTAGCTTTTTCATAAGCTTCCAAAATACCCAGAATATCTCGCAAAAAAGGCTTCGAATCTTTAAGAGGATTTGTCTTCATTGACGTCAACTTCCCTGAAAAACAGGCTGTAACATATTCAATAAATTTCACTAAATTTCTGTTGTTATGCCTATCTGCATCCGTCAAAATCCTTAAATCGATCAATTGTTCAAAGATGGGAAATAAATTGTTACTACTGATACTATTGATGCCACCTTCCAACATTCGACACAACTCATTAGAACTTAATCCTAATCCCTCCGCCTGCTCTTTAAACCAAGCTTGAAGAACAGGACATAAAGCAGATTGCGGATCCCTGGCATAAGACAAGGGGATTAAATGATTTTGATTTTGTCGATTCAGAGCCGGTCGTTGATCTAAAATCATTTGAAGTACTTCGGCTTGTCCTCTATTCTCTGTCGGTCCTCCATAAACCTCAAAAAAATAATGCAAGGGCATATTTCCCAGTTCATCGGCAACACAATACATGTTGTGAAAGGGGGGTAGTTTAAAATCAGAATACATTTGTAAAAATAAAGCATGATTATTTCGATAACGTTCTTGCATGGCTTCTAATTTTTCTTTTGGAATAGGCGTTTGAGCGGCAGGCGTACTGCTCGAAGCCGTAGCTGGGACAGCCACCTTCTCTTCTATCTGTACATCGCTCGTGCTTACCGCAGGAGCAGTGAGTGCAGACGAACTGGAGGGGGATTCTTCTTCTCGAGGCGTTTGAGCGGCAGGCGTATTACTTGAAGCAGCATCTGAGGCAAGATTCTCCATCGGTATATAGCGTCTATTTACCGCAGAAAAAGCAGGTACATTAGTCTTAGAGACAATAGGCACAGGAGCAATACGAAACATCTCCTCAAAAAAACCCTCACATTGCTTATGAAAATCATTTAATTCAATTTGTGCTTTGTCTTCATCAACTACAACTATTCCCAATTTTTTCTTTTCAGAAACCGCGTTGGTTAATATACGAAGCAGGTCGGTGTGCTGGTTGACAATAGTATCTGTTAATAATTCTCTACAAAAATCTTGATAAGATCCTGACAAAGTTTCCAAGCGCTTAAGATCGCCTCGTTGTCCTCTATCTCTAACACAACTCATGACAGTTTGAGATTCCGTGCTTGGCCTTGGCGCAAAAGGATGTTGTTCTGTGATGTTTTTAAATGACTTCGCCATTTCTCGGCGCGAATCGTCAGAAAGATCAAGTAAACAGCTCAGTACGGTTTCTTGTTGTTTTTGATATGCCGTAACAACAGCGCTTACTATTCGTTGTTCTTCAGAAGAACGTTTTATTAAAGCTTTTCTTTCGTCTGCTACTTGCGCGGCAGCGCTCGTTGAAGCCGTGTCATTTGAAGTTGGAATTTCTTCGAGGTTGTTACTAGGAAGCGCTTGGCTATTTTGAGGTTCGTTTGGGACGGAAGCAGGGGTCATACATTTTCTCCTTTGTTTTTTAGAATTAAAAAAATCAAACTTATCCTAGCATAGCGTCAAAAATTAAAAAAGGTAATTTTTAGATTATAAATTATTTTAAATAATTGAACTTTTTTATTGTTTATTTCATCTTTATCTTCGCGCTTATTATTTATTTTTTGTCTTAATGTTATTATTATTTCAATAAATAAAGTAGATAATTCATGAATACTGTTCCCGCTGTTTCTACAACCCCTCCTTCGGATAAGGATAGTAATATCCTTATTAATCATAAAGATGTTTCTGTGAAAATGCTTTTTTTTTAAGAATTCCTGCGTTTCGTGCAAAATTTCTAATTTTCAGAGGTGTTCTTCAGCTTAAGTTAATGTTTTTAGAGATTATGGAGGATAGAATAAAAAGCTCATGGGATTTTAAAAGAGATTCTAATAATGAAAATTTCTGCTTATTTCTTTAATGTTTTTGCCAGAACAGGAGAAGGCTCTCCTTATGAAAATAAGAAAATATTTAAGAAGCAGCGCATAAAGGCTCTGTTTTTTGAAACGTTTGATGTTTTAGTGGGAGATCCATTATGGGAATTATTTTCGATAAATAATAATGATCAGCATATTGGTATCCTAGATTACTTATTTCCGACACAGCTGTTAGCCAAGTTTTTGTTGAAGGGGAGTTCTTTTCAGGGAGAAAAATCATATCAGGGAGAAAAATCATATTATGAGTCGAAAGAATTGGCTTATGATTTGTTTGGCGGAATTCTAACTTATTTTATTTTGATGCTCCTTTGGTTCGTATTGCAAGCGATTCAATATTTGATAGGTTTTGTTTTAGCTGCGCTTGTTACACTGGTTGGTGCTGTAGTGATACTAGCTCAAGGTGATTTACGTACTACACTTCCAGTTCTGAATTTTCAGGATGATGAGATAGGTGATGTGGGTGTGGAATCTCTTGTTGAGGCGCTTAAAAAAAACAGAGTTATTAGAGAACTTAATCTTAAAGGCAATAAAATAGGGGATGTTGGTGCGAAAACCCTTGCTAGAGTAATAAGAGATAACACTACGCTCATGACGCTAAATCTTGCTAGCAATGAAATAGGTGATGCTGGCGCAAAAGAGTTGGCGCAGGCACTTAAAGATAACCGCACGCTCACGACGCTAATTCTTGACAACAATGCAATAAGAGATGCTGGCGCAAAAGAGTTGGCGCAGGCACTTAAAGATAACCGCACGCTCACGACGCTAAATCTTAACAACAATAGAATAAGCGAGGCTGGCGTAAAAGAGTTGGCCCAGGCACTTAAAGATAACCATACACTCACCACACTCGGGCTCGTGGATAGTGAGATTTGCGGTGATAATGATGTGCTGAACATACTCCAGCAAAATTATGCTCTAACAGAGTTTTTATACGATCGTAGATCTTATATTGATAAGAACCGCGAATCTTATGTGGAGCTTCTAAACCGTAATAAGAGAATCGGCGTACGAGAACTTAACATTTTTCTTGAAGAAAGCAGCATAGATAATAAGGTATTAAGTGATATTTCCAAACGACTCAGAAAATTAGTGGATTTCATTAGAGAGGAAAAATTACCTCTGACTCATTATCTGGATGAACTCTATCGTCTGTGTTCAGCTGTTTTAAGCCTACATCAAGCAGTTTCATCTGAATCTTCTGCAATTGATGAAAGGGAATATTATGAAGACGCCTTAAGACTTCTTCTTCAGCCTTTTCATGATCCTGAACTACGAGGTAAAGCAAGAGACAGGCTTAAAGATTGTTTGGTACAACTCATACGTTTAACTGCCGATTCAACTGATCAGAATGAAAAAGACAAGCATACTGCGTATGCAAGATTGCTTGCTTATCATCTTCGTTACAACCGTCAAGACCTCGCTTTTGGCATAGCGATGAATGCGTTCAATCCAAAAATAGACATTGCACCGTCTCTAGAAAAATTTATGACTTTTGATGACCTGGTTGTTATTGCTAGGAAAGTATTAAAGGCATTAAAAGAAAAAAGGGAAACAGTCAGTTCTTCTAGCTGTTATCTAGTATTAATAAAAGAAATTAGTCTCTTAAGAGTTATTGTTAATCAACAAGATTATCATCACGCTGAGGTCACCGCTTTATTTTCGCTACCTTCTTTTGTCAAAGAACTTCATGCGGAAAATATCAAGGCATTGTATTTACTTGAAGAGTGTTTAGAAGACTCTTCAATAGATCCAAGGAGGGAGGATACGAGAAATTATGTTTTGAGTTTTGATCAAACACCGGGAGTTCTTTTCGAATATTTAGAAGGGGTTCGGAATCAATATTTTGTGGAAAAAGCAAAACCGGATCATTTTAAAGAGATTCTCGCTGAAGCTACGAGGGCCAGTTTAAGGGGAGCATGCTTTTATTATGAAGGAGCCAGCACTTCTGATACTGCCTCTTTCTCAAGAGAAAATGTATCTCCTCTTCCCACGGCGGCGGGTGCTGCAGAACGTTCAAAGCCAATACAAACAGAGATAGAAGCACAGCGCGCGCAGGATAGATGCCCTATGATGATTGAGCAAGCGCCCTGTGTGCTTTCTTCTTCAGGGAGTGGGCTTGGATTATTTGCGTCGTCTTCTTCTGTGAGGGCAAATCCCTCTTCTCAACAATTTTCTTCGTCGCAAACGGCCTCATCTTCTTCATCGATGGTTTCACAAATGTAGCTTGTAATACCAGACAGCGGAGGAGTCAAAGTCGGCAAAGTTTTTTAATCGTTATAGATTTCTTTTTGATACCCGACTTTAATAACCAGCACTATAAGTTCATTATCTTCAATACGACAGATAATCCGTGCATTTTGTACCCTGTAGCGCCATAAGCCGTGCTTATCATAGGATAAGGGTTTGCCGAATCGTCTCGGATCAGAATCAGCAGCAATACGTTTTCGTAAATATTTCAGAATATTTTTTTGTAGCTGTTTATCTAATTTTCTAAACTCTTTTCTAGCGCGATCATCCCACTCAACTGTCCAAGTCAATTTCTTTCTCCAAATCGTCTAATGACCATCGTTTTGCGGGCTTTTCTAATCTATCTAAAGAAAGATAAATGTCTTCTAACGCCTCAAGATGATCGATTACAGCTTCTCGGACATAGTATGTTTTTGTGCGGCCTGTTTTTTTTGCTAAAATATCAAGTCGTTTTTCAATTTCGTCTGGTAAGCGGATGGCTAACATAATTCACCTTTTGATATAGTTGTATATCATATGTAATGCAAGTATATTACAAAAAACAAATAAAGCAAGTCTTGTGTTGTTAGCAATATAAAAACAAGGGAAGTTCCCTACAGAAAAATTACAGATAGTTAAGCTTGTTTTTAAGGCTCCCTTAATGATAGTTTTCTATTGTATATCTATAATAAATTTATGAAGCAAAGAAAGGAGGTATCGTATGTCTACACGAAAAGATACGAAACATTCATTAGATAATAAAACCGAGATGAAAAAGAAACACAAAATGGTGACGGGCGAAAGAGGGGAGATCACAATCGATATTTTATCTAAAGAAAAATATGCTTCTGATGATATGCTTTCCTCTGATTCTGAAAAAAAGAAAAAAAAGCGGATTCGTATGTCGTTTGAAAGAATGCGTGAAAGCATCAACCATTATTTGCTCTTGATAAAAGAACAGTTAGCCTTAAGAGATAGGATTGCAGAAAAACATCGTTCGACGGAGAGGGGAGGCGGTGATTGGCGTTTTGAGGAAGATGAGGAAGAAGAGCAGGAAATAGCAGAGCTTAATGCCTTAAGAGAAGAATCGAATAAATTACGAGAAGAAGAGATGTTACGATGGGTAACACAAACCCGAAATGAATTAGAAGAGTTAGATGAAGAAGCTAAAATTTTAAAAGAAAAAGATCAAGATTTAGGCGAAGAAGAGAATGAGTATCAGCTCATGAAAGCGATCTTCTCTGAAGAAAACTTGAATGCTTCTTATGATTATGTTTGCCAACTGGCACAAGCTATTTTTAATGAGTATGAGAAAGAACAAGGAAATGAAAATAGAGTTAAAGATCCGGGTGCAGAAGCTCAATTGGAAAAAGGAAATGAGCCTAGCCTTCGCGATCCTGGCATGGAATCTCGACTAGAAAAAAGAAGTAGAGTCAAAGACCCTGGTGAAGCACTCCAGAAAGAACAAATGAATGGAGATAAATTTAAGGCGCTTATTGAAGAACCGCGTGCAATGCAGCAACTCACTAAAGACTTAATTCATGATACGAAAAAACGACTTTATTATCATGAGAAGCCTACGCCCGAGTCATCTGTTGAGCAGACGACAGAATTGATGTTAAGTCGATTGCGTGACAAGGGTGTGGCGATCACTAAACCTGCTTTATATTACCTCTCATTAATAAAAACGGGTCATTTCTTTAGGAAAAAGGAGCCTGATCTGGTGTCCTTGGTGGAAGCACGAATGGCCAAGAAAGAAGAAATTAAAAGGGAAATAGAAGCCGTGCACTGCCAGCGTGAGCAACTTGCTAAAGATTATGAGAATGTATGTGGACGAGTGCAAAAACTCTCAGAACATTTAGAAGAAGTGAAGTGTCACACTAAGCTTCCTTCCGGGGTGAGTGATCAAGCGGCCGAAGTGATGAAAATAGCAAAAGAAAAAATGCATGCACTTTCTTCTTTTCAAAATAAACCGGTAGAGTTGCAACACGGTTCTTCTTCTGGCATGAAGCCGCGTGGGAGAGCGTAGAGATTTTTTTTCGCGCTTACAGCGCTTGGGGTTTGTGGAAAATTCAATACCTAGGGTTTCGTTGTGCTTCGCACAACTCACCCTAGGCTATGCGCGTGCCGCGCTGTCAGGTCTTCGACCTGATAGACTCATCATAAACAAATTCTAGGAGTTTTTTCAGGCCGAAGGCCTGAAAACGAAGTTTAGCCCAGCCGAAGGCAAGCAAAGCTTGCCGCAAGGCTGGGTAATAATGAGAATAGATGTTAGCGCTGTAAGCGCGAAACTTGATTTTTAAATTTAATTTAAAAAACGCGGAGATAGCCGACTGACGATTTCTCCGAGCTTCCCTTGCCTCAGGGCTTTCTGTGTTTCTGCGTCGAAGCTTACCCGCTCCGATGGAATATTGTTTTTAGAGTTTTCGAGTCGTTCAATCATCTTCGTTGCTGCCGTTATCTTGTCCCACTTGGAGCAAGCGCCAAAAAATTTAGAAATGACAGGTTCTCTGTAAAACTCTCTATTGTCATTTTTACGGTTTTCTCGATAATCTCGTAAGCTCTTTATCGTATCGAGTTGAATAATAAAAGGATGGTTTTTCAAGCATCGATCATAGAAATCCAAAAATAATTTTTCTTGAGACCGTTCCTCCGTGTTTTTGCTAGAAAATAAATGTGTGGAAATAGGATACTTATTAAATGTTTCTGACAATAAACTTCTTGCATTCTCTCTCTCTTGCTTGTTGGCCCCTGGCATATCTAATTTTGTAAATACTAAAAATACATGCGCATGATTGTTTAGATACATTAAATTGCGTGGTAAAAACACGTCGGGCACTTTATTTAAAGTTGAATTATCAACAATGAAAAAATAAATAGGCGAGATGTCCTCTTCTTCTCCTCCTTCACAATCGCTGTCTACAACAGATTCTTGAGGAATTTGTCGTTTCTCTTCGATGTCTAAGCTGACTTCAGAAGAAAAATTTTTTTTTGCTTCTGCTTGGAGTGCTTTTTTTACTTCGGTCTTCCCTGAGTCCTTAGATCCAAAAAAAATGACTTTAATATCGAAACTCATCGTGACCTCTCTTGATTAAGCTTGTAAATTTTCCTTAATTTAAGATTTATAAAACAATGGGGAGTTGTTAAATTAATCGTTCTGCAGTATTAAAAATACCGTATTAAATACGGAAAGGGAGGGTAAGCTCGCCTGAGGTTCAGCTAATGAACCTCAGGGGCGGGTTATAGGATGGAAGTGCGAAAAAATAATAATAAAACGAAGCGTGTTTAGTGTGGAGAAGGGCTGGGTCGTCGTTCTTCAGCAGCGGAAGAAGCGCTTGTTTGTTGTTCCTCTGGTATTTGTGGCTGTTGTTCAGCCAGTTCTTTCTCCTTTACAGCTTGTTGTTGAGCGTAAATAGCGGCTTTTTCTACTAATTCAGTGAGAGAGGCGGGGATGGGCGTTGCTGGCGTGATGTAGTTAAATACCTGTTTTATTGTTTCTAGCTCAAGATCCAAAACTTTTTGAAGAGGAATTTTAAATAGTTCTACAAGGTTCCAAGCGGCGAAGATGTTTCCAAACAATATCTCTCTTTTGTTTTTATCAAGGGTGAGTAAATCTTTGAGTGACAGACCTCCACTTGTTATGAGATTCCAAACGTTGTAATTGTTTTTCAAAAATAAGATTCTTGTTTCTTTATCAAGGGCGAGTAAATCTTTAAGGGATATCTTTACCTCCGTCATAAGACTCCAAACGGCGTAACTGTTTTCTAAAAACAAGTCCCTTGTTTCTTTATTAAGGTTGCGTGCATCATCAAAGGATATGCCCGTCTCTTTTGAAAGACGAGAAGCATCGTTATCATCACCAACACTTAAAGAAAACGAATGCTCTTCTGCGCGTGGGGAAGCGGGAGGCGTGTTTTCAGGTGTACTGTTCGTAGAGTTGTGTTTCATAAATTGAATGCCTTTTGTTGAAGTTAAATTTTGAGAAATCAAAATGTATTATTTTGTTGTATTTTTGTCAAGAGTTTAAAAATTAAGAAAAAATTAAGAAAAATATTTTTTATTTTTACCCTCGTAAAGAGTTATTGTCATTTTTTTTTGAAAATACCCTGATTGACTGAAATCTTAAAAATTTTCAAAGTGATTGTTTTCCGGTTGGAAGGTATAATTGATTTTTTTAAAAATATAGAGAGACATTGCTGATGATTAAAACTTATGAAATTGAATATCGTGAAGATAAGCTTACATTCAAGGCCTATGTTGCTTTTGATGAAAATATAAAAGAGAAAAAACCGGGGATATTAATTGCTTCTGATTGGTCAGGCAGAAATGATTTTGCTTGTCAAAAAGCAAGATTGCTTGCAGAAGGGGGTTACGTGGGTTTTGCCTTGGATATGTTTGGTGATGCAAAGCAAGGGGAGACAAAAGAAGAAAAAGCAGCGTTGATTCAACCGCTTGTGACAGACAGAAGGAAATTGCAACAACGAATGCTTGCGGCGTATGAAGAAATCAAAAAAATAGAAATAGTTGATGCTGAGCATATAGGGGCTATTGGATTTTGTTTTGGGGGCTTATGTGTATTGGATCTTGCGCGTAGTGGTGCTGATGTTAAAGGGGTGGTTAGTTTTCATGGTTTGTTAAACCCGCCTGAAAAAATTGCTTCTATCAAATCAAAAATACTTGTATTACATGGCTATGCTGACCCGATGGTGCTACCTGAAGAAGTGCTTGCGTTTGCAAATGAAATGACGAAAGCCAAGGTAGATTGGCAAATTCATCTTTATGGGCATACCCTGCATGCTTTTACCAATCCAAACGCCAATGATCCTGATTTTGGGACGGTTTACAATGCCAACGCAGATGCGCGTTCTTGGCGTGCGATGAAAATTTTTTTTGAAGATGAAGTCTTTGGAAAAAAACAATCTTTCTTATCACAAGAAACCTATGTTTGATGATTTTGAAGTTCGTTGGTTCAATCCCTTCTGGAGAGAATTTTTATGAAATTTTATAGGCTAGATGATAGACGTTTGCTAAGTCGAAACTTAATGCATTTGATTGCTATCCCAGGTATTTCTGCATCGATACTAAATGATATAGAGTTTTTAAGAAATTTGTTAAGAAGGAAGCAAGATAAAAACGTAGGATTTCTTAAGCTTTTCGCTGAAGAAAATAGTGAAAATGAAGCGGTAGCCAAAGAATTTTATGAGGCATTGATTGCCTACAGTATTCTCTATATTCAAAACTTAACTGGAAAAATGGATGGGCTCTTTGAAACGGAAATTAAAGACGGAGAAAATCGAAAAACGGAAATTCAAAGAGAAAAAATTCAAGGCGATGAAATTCAAGATCAATTACTACAAATTGAAGAAAAGAGCGAGCGAGACAAGAGGAGCCAAAATAAATTAAAAGAAATTAGAGAGGCGGTGGCGGAAGTAAAATCTATGCTGTTACAAGAAAATATTGTATTTTCTAATGTTATGCTACGAAAAAACATTGTATTTTCTAAGATTATGATTGGTGCGTGGGTGAAGAAAAGTCTGGAGACACGCGCAAAGAAAAGGGAGGCTGAAGATAAAGCGCGCGTTGTAGGGAGTGTAGCGTCGTCATCTGACCGTGAGACGATGGCTGTTTGCGCCGTGCTGCTGTGTTTCTTTCTTCTTGCTCTTTGTATAGGTCTTCCTGTTTACTTTTTTGTGGTGGGTTCAGTAGCGGCAGGAGCAGGTATTCTGGCTGGAATGGTGGGCCTTGTTGCTGTGGGATTTTTGATATACGGGATTTGTAAATGGTCGGAAAGTCGAAATGAAAAAGTGCGATTTAAACAAGAAGAGCGAGCAGTTAATAAAAGTCTGAATGATGCTTTAACGCATGTGCAGGAATTTTCACAGCTTCAATATGAGCATGATGCTGTAGTCATGAATAAATTGACCCTCTTGCTAGAGGGGATACAAAAGAAAAAACTCAACCGAGAAAATGAATTGAATGCTTGCCAAATTAATAAAAGAGAGAAGGAGCGCCAGTTGCAAACTCGAGACAACTCTTTGAGCATGAATCGACAGAAGATGGAAACTTGTGTTGAGAAATGGGGAGCGTTAAAAACGAGGATGGAAGAAATAAAAAAAAATAAAATGGTTTCCCAAGAGCTTTCTTTTAGGGTTGATGTTGCTAGGCTTGAAAAAATTTACAATGAATTAAATGAAATAATAAAGATGTTGAGTCCTGATCGAAAAGGGATATTGCCACTAGAAAGTAGCAACATAAGTAGCGAGGCGAGTAGCAGTGATAGTCATTTAAATGCAACAGTTCAAGAAGCGCAAGAGGAAATTAAGAAGAATCTAACAGCTCAAGAAGTGCAAGAGGAAATGAATAAGATTGAAAAAGATCTGAAAACGTTTCTGGAGTCATTAAAAACAGCGATAAAGGAAAAGAATGAATTGTCATCATCAATTCAGTTGGCTCCTGATGAATTGTTGAAGTGTTCTGAAAAGAGTGAGCGATTGCAAGTGAGAGCCGACAGTGCTATTCAAAAGTTTAGTTTTTTCTTCCCTCTGCCGGTTGCTGGTCCGTCTGACAATGTCGGTGTTTCCCCTGTGGCGGCGTTACAAAAAAGTTGACATCGAGTTGTTTAGAGGATTTCTCGCCTCGTGTTTCGCGCTCCTTACTTCTTCGTTTGACTTCCAGGCGATCCGATATGTAGGGATGCTGCTGGTAATTCAGAGTGCGGTTTAAAAAAAGTATCCCGAGTAGTGTTACTACTTCCCTCTTGGGAATGAACAGGGGCGCTTTCTTCTTCGTTTTGCGCTGCTAAGATATTATTTTTTGCTAGACATCGATTGACTTGATGTATGAATTGTTGACTCAATAGATTTCTAGAAAGATCGAGGGTGAGCTGTTTTGCAGTTCTGGTAAGGGGCTCCAGCTCTGCCATGACCTCAGAATAAGGCATGTTTACAAGATGCGCGCCTAAGTTATTGTTTGATAGATCTAGATGCTGGATAGATGGATTCTGCGCTAAACTTATCGCTCCTTGTCTCCCAACACCGTTTCCTGATAGGTTTAACGCTTTTATATACTGTAATTTTGAGAGGGTAATAGCCCCCGAAGTTTCAATCGCATTATGTGGAAGTTCAAGTTTTATTACTTTGGGGTGCTCATTTAACATGCGCACGAGCTCGGACATATCACTGTCTTCCAAGCCGCGTGCTGCACCTAAGTACAGCCGACCATCTCGTTGTTCAGCTTGCTTTATGCATTCATCGATGTCTCTTGGTAAGCTCATATTACTTCTCCGGCAGCCAAATTTGACAAAATTGTACCATACTTATTTACGTTAAATCGCATCTTCCTCTGCAGCTAGATGATGAGGTAGGTGGATCATTATCACCTCTAGGCTCGCTTTGCTGTGTTTGGCTCTCTATAGCTTCTTTAATCTTTGTGAGGATTTCCCCAGCTGCTTCTTTAACGCCTGTTGGCACCTCTTTTTTATCATGTAGTTTGTCTAAGAACGACATAAATATATGAAGATATAGCTGTGTTTTTTGTAGAAATTGTGGATCTCGCTTGAAATTTGAATCTAATCTTTGTAAATAAATTTGATAGGATGTTTGTAAAAAAATCTTAAATTCTTTCGTGCTTGCATCGATAGGAGTGATACAAGCTAGGGCTGTTTCATAATCTAAAATTGCATTTTCATCTTCAGTATCAAATAAAGGGAGCAAGCCTGTTCTCGCAAAAGGTTCTAGAGTAGTTACTTTTCTTAAGTGATGGTAAAGAATGAGTGTTTCAGGATATTGGAAGGTTAACTGCAAAATACGAAATTCTTTCAAGCTCGTGTTTAAATCAGTTTCTAATGTATTTTGCTGTACTTTGCTATCTAAACAAGTTTGTAATTTTTCTAATAAGCGCCTCCTTCCTTGAGCATCAAGATTAGCAAAGTGATCATCTAGCTTCAGTACACCCATTACTCTTCCCTCAAAAGCAATACTGCGTAAGATGCATTCAAGTAACTGGTTATCATCCTCAAGTTTCTGAGGCGCTTGCATCGCATCAACCCACTGTCTTCCCCGCTCTCTATCGGGGGAAAATACATCCGTTGGCAAAGCTAGTATTTTGCCTGTTATTTTATTTTTTTCCATATAAAGTACGCAACGCAAACAACTTGGTCCTGTTCTTCTCACCGTTATGGCTTCGCTTTGTTCTGGCAACTGGCAACAATAAGCTTGGTTAACAAGTCTTCCTTGGGGGGTTTGACAAAAGCGTATTACATCAGGTGGCATTTCATTTAATACTGGTAATTGTTCATTATGGTAGTTTCTTTCACTGAAATCCCGAATACAACGCATCATAGGGTTAGCTCTTGTTGAAATGATAGCATCATTACCTATGTAACCAGAGCCTTGGCTGTTTGCATCAAGGTATAAACAGTGTTGAGTTTGATAAAAAATCAATGTAGGTAAAGGTTGTAAAGGCTGGATATCAAAGTCAAAATAGATTCCGCCCTTTTCTTCTAAAATTCTATAACGTAATAAATCGCTAGAAGCGCCATAATTAGGATAAAGTTGATCAATTTCGTATCTCACCGGATCTAAATAATCTGGCGTATGAATAAACTCATTAATGTCCTTAACTTTTAATTTTTCCCTTAGATTTTGTGACCTTTCTTGGTATGCGGTCATATTCTGTTTCTCATCTGGGAGCCTTTGAAAAAACTGAGTTGCCAGTTCTCCCAGTTTTTCAGGGTAAGCTTGGATAGTTTTTGGGTCGGTTGTCTTCGGATCAACCCAGATGGTTAATTCGCAATCGTGGTTTAATAAATGCCAGTATAAAATTATATACATATTAGCTTCTGAGATAAAATATGAAGATACATACATTGTGTAATCAAGAGATCTATATCAGGGATGATTTCTTCAATATTATCACTTGACCCTCCCTCTGTTTCGGTAGTTTCTGATTGAGCAAAAATCGCAATGTGTAGTCGTATACGTGGCGGTTTATTAAGAAAGCGCTCGAAGATTTATTTAAAAAATATCTTTGTTTAAAACCCGCGGTTTGTTTAGAAGAAGAATTAAAAAAGAATTGTCCTGTTATCGCAGCTGTGACACTGAGTTTAAGTTTGCGTGATTTGATTTGAGCCTTACAATTTAATATTAGCAGTCTTGCTGCGGGTAGAAATGAATCTGGCACTGTCAATGTAAAATTGGATTTTATTTTAAAATTTTTGGAAAAAGCGGCAATAGATATTCGTGAAGCGGAACGTTATGGTGGTGCTTCCTCAACAACAACAAGTTAACAAGGAGAAAGATTGTTGAGCGCTGCTGAGTTAATTCAACGTTATGGTTTGATGCCGCAACAACGAGCGCCACAAGCGTCGTCATTATTGTCTGTGATTTCGCGCAGCGAGTTATGCTATTGCAGTCATTGCGAGAAAAACACAGCCCTTGTTTCAAAAAGAAGAGAGATCTTTCTTGTGTTTTTCGTGGCAATCCAAACTTGAGTTCTTATTGAGAGCGCACTAGATTGCTTCAAAAATGCGTGAACCTTCTTATTTTTTTCAAAATCACTCCGACGCATTTTTTTCGCAATGACAGTCCCTCAGGCCTTCGGCCTGAATACTGAAAGTTAAGCCTTGACTTCAACACAGATGCTTAAGAAAAGAAGGTTAAACCGTATGAGCGGCAGGGTGATCAGCATAGCGAGCGCGAATTGCCATTTCAATTGCCGAGGCACTCAAGGCTTCAATCTTTAAACGATTACGCAGTAAAGCAAGCCATTCAAGCTCAACAAGCTCAGTGGTTCTGTCAGCAGCAATCACTTCACAGGCTAGAGCATAAGCGGTGTGCTTCAACGCTTGAGGTAGCGCTTCTGCAACTAAACCTAATACGGCTTCAACACCGTCTTCTTGCTCTAAAATAGAAACACAATTATCAAAGTCCGTGTTGAAATGCTCTGTAGAGAAATCTCTGAAGATAGGAAGAATTTTCACGATGTCTGTGATAATGCGTAATTCTGCTTTTTTTAATTTATGATCAGCAATGGCAGCAACGACCATGATGTAAACTAAGGCTGTTTGTGGGCTGATTGTCGACATGGGGTTTTCCTCTAACAAAATTGAAGAATTATACCTTTATCAGCTCAAGCTAACAACTGACTTGCACCAATGCGGAAAAGAGAGGTGTCTAGTTTTTTCTCTAGAATTTGCTCTGTTAAGCAATAGTAAGCATAAGCCGTTTGCTGCGTCTTAATGCCACCTGATACTTTAAATCCTGCCAAGGAATGCCAAGCAGCCATTGTTTTTAAAATAATCTCGGCAGCTTCAAGGGTCGCGCCCACAGCATTTTTTCCTGTCGACGTTTTTAAAAAATCCGCACCCGCCTCTAAAGCGATGAGACTGGCGGTGTGAATGGCGTCTTTTGTTTTTAAAGCCCCCGTTTCTAAAATAATTTTTAATTTTACAAAATCCGGTAATTGTTTTTTGCAAGTTGCTAAATAATCTTTTACTTTTTTGATTTCATTTTTTAAAAATAAAGTGTAAGGAAGTACGAGATCAATTTCATCAACCTGATCTTCGAGGGCTTTTGTGATTTGATCACAGGTCGTCGACAAAGAAAAATCTCCTTGCGGGAAATTGGCAACCGTTGCAACTTTGATTGTTGTGTCTTTCAATAAAGCGTGACAGTGGTTTATAAAAAAAGGATAAACACAGACAGCTGCCGTATGATTTTCTTTTGCTGTTTCACATAATTGTGTGATGTCTTTTTCTGTCGCGGTTTCATTCAAGCAAGTTAAATCAAGGTGTCGTTGCAACAAAACACTGATTTCATTATTCATGATAGTCATTAATAAAACCTCGGATCAGTTCAAGCATGCTGTTAGCGGTTTTCTCGCCATAATATAAAGTATTTTCATGAGAAATTTTCTCATTGCTTAATCCAGCGGCTAAATTAGTGATGGCAGAAAGGGCTGCCACGCGTAAACCACAGTGACGCGCCACTAATACGTCTGGAATCGTGGACATACCAACAATGTCGCCACCTAAAATTCGAAAGGCACGAATTTCTGCGGGTGTTTCAAACGAAGGTCCCAGTGTGCCAAAGTACACCCCTTCTTCTAATTTGATATTTAAACGTTTTGCTGTTTTTCGAAATTGATTTTGCAATACGGCATCATAGGCATCGTCCATTGCAAAAAAACGAGGGCCAAATTCTTCTTCGTTGGGGCCGACCAGGGGATTGAAAGCTTGAAAATTAATGTGGTCTGTGACCATGCACAAACTGCCCGGCTTAACTTCCAGGCGTAGCGAGCCGGTGGCATTGGTGATAATTAAAATTTTACAACCTAATAATTTAAGCGTGCGAATGAGTGTTTTTATTTTTTGAGGCGGCGTACCCTCATAAGGATGAACGCGTCCTTGTAAACAAGCGACCGGTTTTTGGTTGAGATACCCTAAAACAAGACGACCTGAATGGCCCGCGACCGTGCTTTTTGGGAAATCAGGCAGGGTTTCATAAGGAAAAATTATTTTGTTTTCCAGAGAATCGGCTAATAAACCTAAGCCAGAACCTAAAATTAAGCCGATTTCAGGGGTAAAAGGCAGTGATTTTTCTTGGATGAGTTGCAGTGTGGTGTTTGTGGGTGACATGACAATCCTTAAGCTAAAATTAAGTTTGAGCTGCTAAACTTAACATAAGCACAACTGGATTTTAATAGATCGAGGTTTGCAGTATGGGTATAGATAGCGAAAACAAACGATACGACGAATATCGCAGAGGTGAATATGTTCGTGCTATTAGAAAATTAAATGAGTTTTTAGAAGAAGAAATTGAAAATTTAAATTTTAAAAATAAACTCTCAGAAGATGAAAGGCAAAAAGCTTTAGGTTATCTTTATGAAATAAAAAGTATTGTAGGAAAATCAGCAGACGCACCTGAATCACCAGAGCCAGAAACCCACTTGCGTGCTATCCATAATAAAATAAAAGAGATGTTTTATGAATTCAAAAAAACAAAAGAAGAAACGCGATTTAAAAAATGGTTATACCAATTTTTTTATCGCTTATTACGTTTATTTGAAAAAACAAAAACACAGGCGGCATTATTTAAATTGGAAGAAATAGAAAGCCAAATGCCCGCACCTCGCTTTGCTGATGTGAGAATGGATGTTGCAGATGAAAAAAAGAATATTGTTGCTGAATGGAATGGGTATTTAGAAGCAAATTCAATTTATATTGATGGTAAGTCGATAAAAGAATGTTTGAAAAAACGTTTAGAACAAAATCCCGATTTCCAATTTGATTCAAATACCTTGAAAGATTTTTTTAGGGAATATGTACTTAAAGCGGTGTCTGCTCAAGATCAAGCAAAAGCTTTGCGCTATTTAATGGAAAATTTTAAAGAGGAAGGCGTGCTTGATTTTTCTTATAGTGCTTATTCAAAAGAAGAAAGAGATGCAAATTTAGGAGATTTAGGGGTAGAAAAGAAAAAAAATATTCAAATTTTTACTGAAAATCGGGGTTTCAGGGTGAGCGGAGAATTGAGAGTTTGTCCGACGGAGGTTGTATTAGCACCGGGCTATGTTGAGTTGCATACAGTCGCCTCTTTTAACTTTGAAAATAATGAAGTTCGGCCTCAGATAGAATTTAAAAAAGCTTTCATAGCTTATGAAAATGAAGAAACAAAAACATTTTTTCAAGAACGTGGTTTTGCACGGTATTTGTCAGGATTTAAAGAAGAAGTTAAAAATCCCAGTGTGACTCATTTTTCTTATTTTGATGAGTGCGGTAAGGAAGATAGGATTGTTGTAACAAAAGATCTGTTGGAAAAGGTGAAGTTGGAGGGAAAACAAGAAGCAATGGCAAGAAATTATTTGTCTTTTTTAGAAAAAGAGGGCGGTATTCCATCCCCGTTGATGTTAGGTATTCGCGATTTTTTAAAAAGACAGAAGGCACAGGAGAGTGGGCTTGTTATTGATTCCTCAGCTTCAAGTTGTCAATTCATACCAACAAATAGGGGATTTCAGCTAAAAGAAAATAGAAAAGTAAATTTTAAAAAAAATGCAGGATCGGCTGGCAGTCTTTTTGTAGAAGCGACGATCGATTTTGATTTTGTACGTATGGGCTTAGAGGGAAAGCCTGTGATTTCATTAGAGTATGGGAAAAGTAGTATCGATTTTGATTTAAGAGGTTGTGCGGGAGATGTTTTTATCTCATTCGAAGAAACGACAGGGCTTCGAGAACGTACTTTTTATCGAACTTTTTTAGATTACGCGGTGATGTGTATGGAAGTCTATGGAGCCAGACAGGAATATCTTTTCCTGGAATCCCGTTCTTTTGACAAATGGCCTGAATGGTCATCTTTGTCTGTTGAAGAGGCGTGTAAAGAAATTTTTGGTAACAAGGCTGAATATTTAAGCGATCCATCGATGTATTTTTCTTTTACTGGGGAGTTAGAAGGATCCAATAAATATATTCCTAATCCAGAAGTTGATCGAAACTTTATGAGATGTGCTTTTCAACCTATGCATGAGTTGTGTGAAATTAATGAAAAGGATGGAAAGTTACAGTTTAAAGAAGCTTTTAAAAAAGCAATTCAACGAAAGATCGCTATAAATAAATTGCCTAAAATAGAAGGAGATAATATCAACGAAAGGGATATCGAGAAGTATATCAAAAATAATGAAATAGAGATCGCTGCTAAGATAGATCGTTTTATAAGCCATTTGCCTTTTGCATCAAGCTCGATGCTTACACAATATATGTTGCTTACGATGGCAAAGTTATGTGGTTCTGACGCTGCCTTCTCCGCTGCCTCAAGATATTGTGCATGCATTCCTGTTCAAGAGTTGGCTCGTTTAGATAAAACAGGTGAGGCAGGGGAGCCTTATTTGATGGCTATTTTAAAGATGGAAGAGGATGAGGCGAAAGAAAAAAGAGCTGCTTTGGTAGGAATCTGGTATTTGTTTATTGATTTATGTTTTGAAGTTAGTTCTTTGTCGAAGACGAAAAGCGAGCTCACTGAGAATTATCTTAATTTGTTTCATGAGTTAGTAGATAGGCTGCCTGCGCCTGAGAGATTGCTGTCATACGAGGATTTTGATAAATTTTACGGATTAGTAAAAAAACTAAAATTAACGGATTTTGTTGAAAACTCCTTTAAAAAACATGTAAATTATGAAAGAATCAAAGCGTTTATAAAAAGGGGTCCTCAGGCGAGCAGTTCTACGGAAAAAGAACCTGAAAACGTTTCACAAGCGAGCGGTCGTAGGTCACCTCGCCCTCATTAATAAATATTAAAAAACGAATCAAAAGTGTGTCTATGGAACCAGAAAATCAACTGGAGTTTTGTCAGCGCGTTTTTCCATTGCAGGGTGTTTTGAAAACGGAAATGGAAATACTTTCTGCCTTTAAAAAAGAAAAAAAAGACCTTGTTTTAAAAATATTACAAACACTCTTCAATGATTTAGAGACGGCAAAAGCGTTTTCTGATCAAGGTGATATCACTCAAGCTAGGCGATTTATTTGGTTTTTTTCAGCAAACGATATCATGAAAAAAAACCAAGGCATGGGGCGTTTTGCCCGATGGCTGTATTTGTTTTTTAATAAACTTGGCTTTTTTAAAGAAACGGCAGCTTTGATAAGAATAAAAGACAGTTTGATAGCTAATCAATTTGATAAAGTCTCTGTTTTTTCCGTGAAAAGTGAAAATATTCTCACACATAAAAATCAAATAAGTGCTGATTTGTTTCAACAACTCGATCTTAAAATCAATGCAGAAAGTTGCAGCATAAATGAAACGACAAATGTGTCGGAGATTTTTGAAGCCAAATTATTTAAAAACTTTAAAGATCAAAAAACTAAAAAAAGTATTTTGGCATACCTCATTAAAAAGTTACACGCCGGTCCGCAAGGGATGCTCGTGCTGTTGTCGTCCTTGGTGAGCGAGGTTTTACTGGTACCTCCAAGATTCGGCAGAAAAGATTCAATAGGATTTGACGCTAAAGTTAAAGAGAGCCGTCAGAGATATGAAATTGTCGCAACCGATTATGGTTTTACGATAAAAGAAGTTGCTGAATGGGATGGAAATTGTTTTATCGAAATGACATGGGATTTTGATTTTAGTGCGTGTCCTAAGCCTATGTCTTTTACAAATGAATCTGAACCCCAACCTAAGGTTTCTTTAATTGAAGGGAAGATTCAATGCCCAGGGCAAGAAACATTTGCCGCTTGCTTGGGGAAGTTCTTAGGGTTTTTTGATATTAAACCTATTCAGAGAAATTCAGAGAAATTATCTGATTTCGAAGAAAAAACAACCCCGTCTTCTCCTTCCAAAAAAACATCTGCACCCGCGTCATCGCAACCCCAACCCCAGCAAGGGTATACAGAGGCGCCTACATTTGAAGTTTGGTGTCAGAGGGGGGGGCACGAGCAAAATATTCATTTATTTCCAGAATATGGGGCGGTATGTCTCAAGGCTTGTGGTGCGCCAAGCACTGGCTTAGGTGCATTGGGTCGATTGAGTAATGCCTGGCGTACGCCATTTCCTTCTATCATATTGAAAAATAAAGAATTAAGGTTGCCATCAGCAGAACCTTTTCCTTTTCCTTCGTCTCAAGAAGAAGGTCAGTGCGATATTCTTGAGGAGAATTTTAATAATAAAGAGTGGATTGATGTTTTCAATGTTGCACTGAGTGCTTTTGTGCACGTTGAAGGTGAGGTCATGACACTTGAGGATAGCTTCCAAGTGGCGTGTGTGTATTATCTGCAGTTAACCGCCGATGCAGTATTGAGAGCCTTGCCTTGTCTTATGAGCTTGGGAATCTGTCAAACCGAAGCATTCATAAGTAAGTTTTCTGAGATAAAGCCTTCCTCTGAAGTAAAGTTTTCTGAGGTAAATCCTTCTGAAGCAAAGCAAGCTCGTCTTTCTTGGTTTTTTGGACATATTATTTTAAATCGAGAATTTGCGCGCTTAGATCAGCCTGAAAATCAAGAAAAATCAATGCTGGCAAATTTTTTAAAAAATCAGAGTGAGTTGGAAAAACAATGGCGTGCGGTGTTTATAAGTGTGTACACGCTTATTTTGGATTTAAATAAGAAAATTCGAGAAGCTAATAAAGCAGAAAAAAAGAAAACGGAGAACACAAAAGTCAGTGAAGAATCTTTTTTGCGAGCAGCGTTTCGGTTTGCGGCGCAAGAGGCGAATAAGCTGCCAAAAATACTGCAGCCTAATAGATTGGAAAAATTATTAGGATTAAGACGGAGAGCCGTGATTGCATTGAAAACTTTGACGATGTTCGATGGTGTTGTGCTTTCTATTAGTGATAAGGAGACGATTCGTAGAGAGTTGATGGCAATTCATCAATTGATTGAGGGAGATAAAGAATTAGAGGAGATGCGTCTTTCAGCATATAAAAAATCAGTAAATATAGGACGCATTAACACCTTATTATCTCCAGATGAAAAAATCGCAACAGCGAGTGCCGCATCAGCGGCGAATGCTCCAACAGCGAGTTTTTCAACAGTAAGTGTTCCAGCGGCGAACGCTCCAGCAGCGAGTTCCTCCCCCAGTATGCGTCCCCTTCCTCCGCCGCTTCCCCTTAGGCCTACAGGAGGGGTGTCTCCATGAATATTTTTGTTTTTGATATTGAAACGGTTCCTGATGTGGAAGGGGGGCGAAAATTATATAATTTACAGGACTTGTCTGATGCGGAGGTGGCATCAGCCATGCAATTTATGCGTCGACAAGAAACGCAAGGTCATTCTGATTTTATCAGACTTTATTTGCAGCGAGTGGTGTGTATTTCTGCTGTGTTACGTCATCAAAATCAATTTAAAGTATGGTCGTTGGGAGATGTACATAGCAGCGAAGCTGAAATTATCGAGCGTTTTTTTTCAGGACTTGAAAAATTAACACCGACCTTAGTTTCATGGAATGGTTCAGGTTTTGATCTGCCTGTTTTGCATTATCGTGCTTTGTTACGGGGTGTGCCAGGTGTGCGTTATTGGGAAGCGGGCGAAGGAGATAATAATTTTAAATATAATAATTATTTGAATCGTTATCATTATCGGCATACAGATTTGATGGATGTATTGTCTGCTTATCAATCGCGTGCGTCGGCCCCTTTAGATGATATTGCCACTTTATTAGGATTTCCTGGCAAAATGGGAATGCACGGTGGAAAAGTGTGGTCGTGTTTTTTGAAAGGAGAAGTCGAAGCCATTCGAAATTATTGTGAAACCGATGTGTTGAATACCTATCTTGTTTTTTTACGTTTTGAGTTAATTCGTGGAAAATTAACAAAACAACAATATGAGGAAGAATGTGATGTGGTAAAATCCCACTTGCGACAAGCAAATAAATCGCATTTAAATGAATTTTTAGATAAATGGGAAATGAATACAGTTGCTAAATAACAATATTGTAGAAATTACCTCGTTAAGTCATGAAGGCCGTGGTATTGCGCATCTTGAGGGAAAAACGCTGTTTTTAGAAGGAGGCTTGCCCGGCGAGCAGGTTGCGTTTGAATACATTAGAAAACATCGTCATTTTGATGAGGGGCGTGTTATAGAGGTTGTCCATGCTTCTCCTGACCGTGTTGTTGCCTTTTGTCCCCATTTTGGTGTGTGCGGTGGATGCAGTCAGCAATATATGTCCCCTGCATTACAAATCCAACACAAACAAACCGTTCTTTTAGAAAATCTGCTCCATATCGGAAAAGTTGAGCCTAAAACAATTTTGTCGCCTTTGTTGGGGCCGCCCCGTCACTATCGTCACAAGGCGCGCTTGGGTGTGAAGTTTGTTGAGAAAAAACAAAAACTATTGATTGGATTTCATGAAAAAAAAGGACGATTCCTCGCTGATCTTTCTCGCTGCGATATATTACATCCTGCCATAGGACAGCAATTTGAAAGCTTGCGTGCACTTTTGATGAGTTTGGGAAATTATCGTTGTATCCCACAAATAGAAGTCGCAGTGGGTGATGAATGCGTTGCTATTGTCATTCGTCATTTAGAGAATTTTTCAGAAAATGATCTTCAAAAATTAAAAAATTTTTCTAAAGAAAAAAATATTAAAATTTACTTGCAAGCCGCAGGGCCTGATTCCGTGCGTCTTTTGGATGAAGAAGACGTTGAAGATTTATTTTATTGTTTGCCCGAATTTGATTTGAAATTATTTTTTAAACCTTTGGATTTTACACAAATCAATCCTGTCATTAATCGCCAGTTGGTTTTACGCGCAGTTCAGTTGTTAGATATCCAATCTCATGATCGTGTGATTGATTTTTTTTGTGGCTTGGGGAATTTTACCTTACCTTTGGCGCGCTTGGCACAATCTGTTGTGGGCGTGGAAGGTTCAGCAGAGATGATTGCGCGAGCCCGTTTTAATGCAGAAAAAAATCAGGTTTCCAACACTGAGTTTTTTGTCGAAAATTTAATGGCATTGCCGCAGGAGGTTTCTTGGAAAAGGAACTACAATAAAGTGTTGTTGGACCCCCCGCGTGTGGGGGCCGTTGAATTATTGACGTCAATGTCGTTACAGGCAGAGCGTTTGGTGTATGTGTCTTGTAATCCTGCGACTTTGGCGCGGGATGCAGGGTATCTTGTGAGTCAGGGTTATAGTTTGGAAAGCGCAGGGATTGTAGATATGTTTCCTCAAACAGGGCATGTTGAGTCGATCGCGGTATTTAAAGGGCGCCTCTAAAAATTGCCTTTTTACGTTATAACTTTGTTGCGCTCATTTTTTTATTTCGTTTTTAAGCGGATCTTTTAAATGGTAAAGATTAAACGAGCCACGCATTATAATGACGATGGGCAAGTCGATGTTGAAAAATGGTTGACGCATTTTTCGCAAAAACGTTCTGCAAAAGAAGTTAGTTTTTTACGTCACGCCCTTCATTTGGCGCAAGTGGCAAGTGGCGATCATCTCACGTCCGAAGGACAGTCTTGTTTTCAACAAGGCGTCATTATGGCGGAAATTTTATTTGAATTGAATTTAGATGTTGAAACCTTAGTGACAGCATTATTGTATAACACAGTGCGTAATGCAGATTTGAGGTTGGAAGATATTTCAGAACAAGTGAGTAAGGGTGTTTCGAATTTATTGGCAGGCGTATTGCAAATGGAGGGCGTGAATCTTTGGCACAAACACCATGAAATTCATATTGAAAATTTAAGAAAAATGTTATTAGTCATGGTGCAAGATGTGCGGGGAGTTTTTATTAAATTGGCAGAACGTTTATGTGTGTTGCGTTATGCAAGCACTTTAAATAAAGTCGAGCAACAGAAAATCGCACATGAAGTAATGGATATCTATTCGCCCTTGGCCAATCGTTTGGGCTTGGGGCAGTTAAAATGGGAGCTGGAAGATTTATCATTTCGTTATCTTGAACCACAAACTTATAAAAAATTGGCGAAGTTGTTGGATGCGCGTCGTCTTGATCGTGAAAACTATATTCAAGATGTGATTTCAGTTATAGATAAAACATTAAAAAAAGAAGGTGTGGTGCATTTTCAAATTTCTGGGCGTGCAAAGCATATTTATAGTATTTATCGCAAAATGAAAAGAAAATCAGTGGGTTATGAAGAAATCTATGATGTGAGTGCGGTGCGAGTTTTGGTGGATACTGTCGAACAATGTTATCAAGTTTTGAGTGTGGTGCATCATTTGTGGGAACCGATTGCCAAAGAGTTTGATGATTACATTGCGCATCCTAAGGCAAACGGTTATGCGTCTTTGCACACGGCGGTATTGGGGCCACAAAAAAGAAATGTCGAAGTGCAGATTCGGACGATTGAGATGCACAATGTTTCTGAACTAGGTGTGGCGGCGCATTGGATGTATAAAGAAGGCGCGACAAGAAGAAGTGATTATGAAGAAAAAATTGCGTGGTTGAGACAAGTTTTAGATTGGCAGCGAGAGTTAGTTGAGACCGAAAATATATCGGCCGAAGCACAAAAGAAATTATTTAATGATCGTGTTTATGTATTTACACCTAAGGGCGATATTATTGATTTGCCTGTGGGTGCCACGCCTGTGGATTTAGCCTATCACATTCACAGTGATGTGGGGCATCGTTGTCGTGGTGCGAAAATCAATGGGGTGATGGTGCCTTTGACGCATGTGTTGGGCACAGGTGAGCGTGTTGATATCTTAACAGCGAAAGAAAGTCACCCTAGTCGAGATTGGCTTAATCCATCATCCGGTTATATTAAAACGGCTCGAGCGCGGGCGAAGCTGCACCATTGGTTTCGTCAATTGGATTTTGAGAGGCATAGTCAAGAAGGCGCGGCGGTATTAGAAAAAGAATTAAAACGCTTAGGTATTCAGAGCATTAATCCAGAAGAGATAGCGCATCAATTACATTTTAAATCGCGACAAGATATGTTAGCGGCTTTGGGCAATGGAGATATTCGTTTAAGTCAAATTACCCATTTAATTGAAAAACCCAAATCAATGCCGGAAGCTTTTGTTGTTTTAAAACCTTCAAGAAAAGTCACGTCCAAGGCGGCTTTTATTGAAGGTGCTGAAAATTTTCTAACGTACACGGCAAAATGTTGTAAGCCTGTGCCAGGGGAGCCTATCGTTGGTTTTATTACTAAAACACGTGGTGTTGCCATTCATCGTAAAGATTGCATGAATGTGCTGCAATCAGAAAATTTAGAAGAGGATGTTCGTGCACGTTTTATCGATGTCAAATGGTATGAAAATGAAAAGGTGAGTTACCCCGTGGATTTATACGTGGTGGCTCATGATCGTCATGGCTTATTGCGAGATATCACTTCTGTGTTAGCCTTAGAAAAAATAAGTCTTTTGGGTGTGCAAACTAAATTGGGGCGAGATAACCTAGCCTATATTACCTTGACGGTGTCGGTGAGTGGTCTATCTTTATTGAATAAAGTATTAGATAAAATTCAGTATTTATCAGGTATGGTGAGTGTCACAAGACAGGTGAAATAGAAAAATGGAACTATTAAATTATTCAATGTGGTTGAGTTATCAAACCTGGATTAGTTTGCTGACCTTAACAGCCTTGGAAATTGTTTTGGGGATTGATAATTTAGTATTTATTACATTGATGAGTAATCAGCTACCTTCAAGCAAGCAACGGTTAGCGCGTCGATGGGGTTTGGGGATGGCCGTGATCACGCGCCTCATGTTGTTAGCGTGTATGAAAGAATTAGTGGGTTTGACGACACCTCTTCTTTCGTTGGTAGACCTTAATTTTTCAGTGCGTGATCTTGTTTTATTGTTAGGAGGTTTGTATTTATTGGTGGAAGCTGTTCGAGAAATTCATAGAAAAGTGGAAATGGTGATGGGGAATACCCCTCGTTCTTCTCGAAAAACTTACCCGCATCTTGTTAAAGTCGTATTGCAAATTATGGTGCTTGATATCATTTTCTCGTTGGACAGCGTGATCACAGCAGTGGGTATGGCGCGGGAATTCACGGTGATGGCCTTGGCGATTATCATTGCGGTGACAATGATGTTGTTCGCAACAGAAAAATTGAATCGTTTTATTCAAACGCATCCTACTATTGAAATTTTAGCGCTTTGTTTTTTATTATTGGTGGGCGTCGTCTTGATTGCAGATGGATTTCACTTCCATATTAATCGTAATTATATTTATTTCGCGATAGGCTTTTCAGTTTTTGTAGAATGGATTAATATAAGCGCTTCACGGAAAAGAACAGTAGACTAATTTATTCTTCGAAGGAACGAAGAAAAATAATTTAAAAATCTTTCGAGGAGTGTTTTATGAAAATCAAATTGTTTTTGATGATGATGTTTGCCGCATTATTATCCCCAGGCGCGATGGCTGAAGAGTCGGTTCCTGCTGCGCCCACGACATCGGTGGACGATGTCAAAAAAGAGCAATACGAGTTACGAAAAAAAGTTAATACACTGTGTTCTCAAGTTCACAAACTTCAATCTAAAAAACCAACGCCAACAACATCGATTACTGTCGAAAACACACCGGTTGATCACATCGACATTCCTTCTGCTTTTTATTTTGGTGCAACGCCAATACTAAGTGCGCCTTACATTGGTGAGCAAACCTATTTTAATGGCGCGCATTTAATTGTGAATTTGCCGAGTGTAAATGAAGATTTGCGTTTATTACAATTTCAACAAAGGTTATATAACACTTATCTTAACAATAAAATTCCTTATCCAAAAAATCCATTTGTGCAATTTTCTGGAAAAGTAGAAGCGCAAGCCTTGGCGAGCACGCCTTATTCGGGCAATCGCACGAGTGATATTAATTTAACGGGTGCAGAATTGGATATGGCGGCGGTGTTAAATCGTTTTGCTGTTTCATTTCTAGGATTCTCATATGATAGTTCCGCGCCTTCGGCGAATAACCCGCCGATCACACGTGTTACCAATTCGCGCGTTGTGTTGACTAAAGGATTTTTGAGTATTGGTAATTTAAATAAAGCGCCGGCGTATGGCACGATAGGTCAGTTTTATGTTCCGTTTGGATTGTACGCCAGCAATATGTTGAGTGCGCCGTTAACCGCGTCGGTGGGGGAGATGTTAGAGCGTGCTGTGTTGATAGGGTATAGCCCAGGGCCACAAGGGCCTTATGGCTCAGTGTTTACCTTCAAAGGAGACAGTGGTTCAGGTGGTACATTGGGGCATATTAATCAAGTGGGTGTGAATGCAGGTCTTGCAAAAGATTTTGGTAAGGTAAAAACAGATGTGGGTGTGGGATATATTGCAAACATTGCAGATTCGTTAGGTATGCAAGATAACGGGCAGACGTCAGGTTTCACAGGATTTGGCGGATCAAGCGCAACAGAAAATTTAGCGCACCGTGTTCCTGCTGTGGATATACGCGGTAATATTGCGATAGATAAATATAATTTGAGGGCGGAGTATGTTGATTCGATCCGTTCTTTCGCGTCGACGGACATGTCTTTTAACGGTCGTAGTGCGCGCCCGGGGGCTTTAAATATTGAAGGGTCTTACAGTTTTATGACGTATTTGCATCCCAGTGCGGTGGCGGTGGGATATGGCAATTCAAGTGAAGCGCTTGCTTTATTGATCCCCAAACAAACGTACAGAGCTGTTTACAGCATGGCAGCTTGGCAAAGCACGATTGCAACCATTGAATTTCGTCATGATATCAATTACGAGGCCAGTGATTATGCCTCCGGCGGTGGCGGTTTGGCGGTAAACACAGGAAGTGATTTGGGTCATACCAGCCAAACGGTGACAGCGCAGCTAGGGGTGTATTTCTAAGGAGTAAATATGCCTTGGCGTGTTGCAACTGTTTCTCCTTTAGAAGGTTATCGTCTGCAAGTCACCTTTCTTGATGGAACGCAAGGTATTGTTGATATGTCTAAATTAGTACTCAGTGAAACAGCCGGTGTGTTTGCTGTGCTCAAAAATCCTGTGTTATTTAATCAAGTGGGTCTTGAGTATGGTGCGGTGACGTGGCCCGGTGAAATTGATTTAGCACCGGATGCAATGTATGCCGAAATTAAAAAGAACGGTGAGTGGGTCTTAAGTTAATTTTCATATTCTGAAATCTGTTGGTATATCCCCCTCGCAGTTGAAAACGCGAGTTTCGCGCTTACAGCGCTAAAAACATAGGTGTTCACAACCCCACCTTACGGTTCACTGTGTGAACCTAAGGTGGGGCTTGACGTTGTTGTCAGGCCTTCGGCCTGATAAAAACCCTGAGAATTTATTTATGATGAGTCTATCAGGTCGAAGACCTGACAGCGCGGGACGCGCCTAACCCTAGGTATCGAATTCCCCGTAAATCACAAGCGCTGTAAGCGCGAAACGCTATAATTTTGATAAAATTTTCATGTTTTCAGGCCGAAAGCCTGGCAACGAAGTTTAGCCCAGTCTAAAGCGAGCTTCGCTGCTTGCAAGACTGGGTAATGATAAAAGCAGATTTCAGCGCTGTAAGCGTGAAACGCTATTGGGGCAAAAATTTCAGATTTCCTTAATCTAGCTTCACTATAATTTAGATACGATGAGTAAGTGAAAGGGTTGAGGTTGCTTGCATGCCAAGATCGGGTGATCCAAAAAAATGTATTCTTAGTGAAGACATAGCACCTTATGTCAAAGGACCTGCTCCAGAACATAAGCTTGATTCCAGAGCGGCTGTTACGGGCGTGCTGAAAAAGATAGCTGAATTTTTTAAAACAAATCCTGAAAAAGAAAAATTAATTTTAAGCGGTTTTAAGAGAACATACCGTGCGTCTGCGTATTTGGAAGCAGCGGAACTTGGGATAAATCCTAGTAGGATAGTTGGATATATTCCTTCAGCAGGAGAAAGTGCCAAGGCAAATAGGTCTTATCAAAAAGCAATTGAAAAAAATGCCACGGCGCTTCTTTCTCAAACTCCTTTTGAAAACTTGTCTCCAGAAAAAAAATTGCGCCTGCCTGTGACATTAAAAGAAGAAAAGTATTTAAGAAAAATGTTGGAAGAGGATGAGAATATCGAAATCTTAAATGAGAAGGGTGCGGTTAGACAATTAATGCCAAGCCTTGTTGTGATGGATTCAAAAAACGAACGTCTTCGCATTCCTGCACTTTTTGGAAATGAAAAATTATCTGAAGAAACGAGAAAAGAAATGAGAGAGGTATTGCAAGAGATGATGCGCTGCCACGATCAAGGAAGCGAGGTTTACACAACATGCAGCAGTATACTTTTGCAGTTAGAGTCGCAATCTGAAAATGCCAGCCCTGTGGCATCAACAAGCCATAGTTATAGGAGAGGAATATGAGAACCTTAGCGGAATTAAGAAAAAAAGGAATGGACAGTATTGTTGATGAAATTCAGAAAATCACGCTGCCTGATGAGCAGGAGACTAAAGCTTTGATAGTGCGATATCAGGAAACAAAAAAAGAAGAAGATCGGTTATTGCAGCTTATTGGTACGACAAATGTTCAAGATCAGAGGGAGACCTTAAGAGCTCAACTAGATGAAAAACAAAAAGAAAAACAAGCGAATTATGAAAGAATCAGCGGATGCTTTGCCTCTAAAGAAAAAGAGGCGTTGTACCAATCTTTGGCGCGGATCATGGAAACTTACAATCCCTTCTTAGAGCAGTACGAGGAGTACGAGCGGTGGTTGCTTCGTGAAAAAAGCAGAAATAAAAATTTTGATATTGTTTCTGCTTTGCAAAAATGGCAAGAGTCGTGCCTCCATAGTTTAGATAATTTTTTTCGTCAGGAGGAGGAGAAGGTGTCTGCTGTTAGAGAAATTAAAAAAGAAATAGAGATGGTTGTAAAGAATCATTTTACAGAACAACTAGAGTTTTATAGAAATAGGCAAATTCCTCAACCGACCGTGAGTGAAAAGCACGAACGCTGGTTGAAGCCTAAAGAAGATGGGTGGAAAGTGCTTTCTTCGAAAGATGATAATAAGCCAGGCGAAAACATTAAACCTTATGTTGATTCCTATTCCAAACCGAAAGAAGCGCTTGCAAGCAAAGGAGAGGTGAGCACGGTCCTTGCGGATGTTGCTGCGTATGTAAAATCACATCCGCAAACAAGTGTGTACATCAATCATTTTCCAGAAAAATTTCAATCCTATGCGTATCAAGACGCAGCGGTATTGGGGATTAATTCAAAAAATATAGTGGGTTATAGGCCGTCAAGTAGTGAAGCTCAAAAAGCAAAAAAAAGTTATGAAAATACAAAAAAAATCATACCAAGAAGTGAACGAAGAATAAAATCAGAAGCTGCGGGTCGTGAGACAAGCCGTTCTTCTGTTTCATCTGTCGGATTTGATTTTTTTCTGAGTACAAGGCCTGATATATTTTCGTCTCTGTTACAAAAGGAGAACGAGAAGAAAAAGATGTATGCCGTCTTTAATGCCATGAATTTCATGCAGCGGGCAAAATTATTGGATTCAGAAGCATTATCGTTTGATCAAAAAATTCAATGTTTATTGGCGCTGCCTTTCCCCGAGCGTTTATTTGTTTTGAATGAGTCTCAAACGTTCTCGCCGCCTTTAATAGATCCTTTGTTGGCTTTGAAAATGGCGGGCGTGCTTCACGAGAAACTCCAAGACCCAAATCGTAAAGCTAATTTTTCTGAACAGCTGAGTGTTGATTTAAAACCGCGCTTTCGTTTGAATGAACAAGTGGATAAGTGGGATAAATTAGAGGAGTCCAAGCCCGATGCTTTCTTGAAAGAAACGATGTTTTCATTAACATCGGCTCACTTAGGCTTAGATAATATATCGCGTGACGTTACTGATTTTATTGAAAAGAAAAAGAAAATCACCTCGTTTCCTTCAACCTTATCATCAGAAAATAAAGCGACAGTTTTAAAATTGATCGAGGAAAACAGCGGAGAATTAGGGCGGTTTGCCTCGTCTCTTCAAAAGCGAATTTCTGCTGTAAACGAGTTGTTAGGCATAGATAAAGATCTTGGGAGTTCTGTTGCGGCTGGATTAATTTGTACTTTGCGGAACAGACCAGAAAAAATATTTTCTATTTTAACCGGGATTGATCTCAGTGTTCAAAAAGATGTTATCCAAAAATTAGGGAGTGCTGCGGTTATTCCTATATTTTTGGATGAGTATTCGCAGGGAGCAAGAGCAGATGTTACGAGAAACAAAGAAAAATTATTTAAATTACTTTCTGCGGATCAAAAATTTTATGTGCTTTTGGCGTTGAGAGGGAAGTTTAAAAATAGATTTGTTCCCGGGTTAGAAAATCTTCCAGGAAGTTATGAAAATGAGTATGACAATTATTTAAGGAAAGCTTTGTCAGGCGAACAAGGATATGTTGAAGTTTTTAATGTTTTGGGTGCTGCAAAAGTATTGATGGGTGAGATTAAGGAACATGATTCACGAATCGAAGCCTGGATGGGCAACAACGCGTTAACAATCAATGCAAAAATAGAAATGATAGAGGTGTTATATAAGAAAGGCTGCTTCGATCAGGAAGATGCGTGGTTATTGAATAGGGAGGGTTTAGAAAAACTCGAAAAAAGGACACAAGGCGAGGATTTAAGAAAACTGTTGCTGGAGGTGATTCAGGAGAAAGAGGAGGCAGGAGAAAGGAAAGGAGTTGTGTCCGCGCTAGAAAGCAACCCGGCGGCTTTGGATGATTTTTTACAACCTGATACGTTGCAGCAACAGCAAGCTCAGCAATCAGCGTCACCACCACTAACTGCAGCTCAGTCGCTAACACCACCGTCACCCCCTTCTAATGGTGAGCAACAACAGGAGCAGCAAGAAGAACGAGCGCAAGATCGCGAAGAAGAAGATCAGGAAGAACAGCAAGTGCAAGGTCGCGAAGAAGAAAACCAAGGAGAGCACCAAGAAGAACACCATGAAGAACAAGATCAGCGAGCTCAAATTCAAGGAGAGCAGCAAGAAGAACAGCAAGATCAACCGCCGCAACCACCGTTGCAACCGCAACAAGAAGAACAGCAAGATCAACAGCGAGAGCAAGATCGCGAAGAAGAAGAAAATCAACAAAGGGTTGTGCGGGCGCTGGGGCCTCATTCAGCGGATCTTGCTGAATTTCTTGCGCCGCAATCACCAGTGGCAAGCGCAAGCGCTCAGTCACAGGAGCAACGAGAACAGCAAGCGCAAGAACAAGTTCGCCTGTCATCAAGTAGTGCGGGTGTTGATCAGTCGTCGCAACAGCAAGCAGCATCAATAACGCTTGCTCGTCATGATTCATTAAAGGTAGAAGCAGTCCCAGCCAGCGAAAATGCACAGGCAGTAAGAATGCTCCGAGGTGATGAAGATGATGAGAAGACTATACCGTTTGAAGATACTAGGCGACAGAAAAAAGAGGAACAGAAAGCAGAAGGACAAGGAACATTTTTTGATGTTGCTGCTAGATTATTAAAGACATTTCCTT
>Ga0156273_124_pt1 | contig 32808 bp, 23 predicted proteins | sample RifCSPlowO2_12_FD_107922 | JGI IMG/M metagenome (GOLD analysis project Ga0156273, IMG submission 107922) | Gammaproteobacteria bacterium RIFCSPLOWO2_12_FULL_38_14 | reverse complement strand
GGTTTGTGTTGTCGCCGCATCTTGTTTAAAAGCAATGAACATCCCGATAGAGCGACCATTAGTATCTTGTTGCGTCAAAATCCTCCTGAATTGTTCTAATGTCAGTTTTCCATTTTCAAGCACGTTCTTTAGCAACTGGAGATAGGTTTGTGTTGTCGCCGCATCTTGTTTAAAAGCAATGATCATCCCGACAGACCAGCCGTTTTTATCTTGTTTCGTCAAGAGAATCGCCAGTTGTTCTGATGTCAGATTTTCGCTTTCAAACACGTTCTTTAGCAACTGGAGATAGGCTTGTGTTGTTCTTGCATCTTGACGACGAACAATGAATATCCCGACAGACCAACCATCAGTATTTTGTTGCGTCAAAATCCTCGCAAGTTGTTCTGATATCAGTTTTCCGTTTTCAAGCGCGTCCTTTAGCAACTGGAGATAGGCTTGTGTCGTTGTTGCGTCTTGATTAGAAGCAATGAACTTCCCGACAGACCAACCATCAGTCTCTTGCGTCAAAATCCTCGTGAGTTGTTCCGATGTCAGATTTCCGCTTTCAAGCATACTCTTTAGCAACTGGAGATAGGTTTGTGTTGTCGCCGCATCTTGTTTAAAAGCAATGGTCATCCCGATAGACCGACCATTAGTATGTTGTTGCGTCAAAATCCTCGTGAATTGTTCTGATGTCAGTTTTCCGTTTTCAAGCACGTTCTTTAGCAACTGGAGATAGGCTTGTGTTGTCGCGCTATCTTTTTTATCAACAATGAACATCCAGATAGATTCGCCGTCTTTATTTTGTTGCATCAAGAGCATCGTGAATTGTTCTGATGTCAGTTTTCCGTTTTCAAGCACGTTCTTTAGCAACTGGAGATAGGTTTGTGTTGTCGCCGCATCTTGTTTAAAAGCAATGATCATCCCGATAGACGCGCCTGCTTTATTTTGTTGCGTCAAGAGCGTCGTGAGTTGTTCTGAGAACATCCCAATAAACCAACCATCAGTCTCTTGCGTCAAAATCCTCGTGAGTTGTTCTGATGTCAGTTTTTCATTTTCAATCGCTTTTTTTAGCAACCGGAGATAGGCTTGTGTTGTTGTTGCATCTCGGTAAAAAGCAATGTTCGTCCCGACAGACCAACCTTCTTTATCTTGTTGCATCAAAAGCGTCGTGAGTTGTTCTGATGTCAGTTTTCCGTTTTCAAGCGCGTTCTCTAGCAGTTGAAGATAGGCTTGTGTTGTCGCGGCATCTTGTTTAAAAGCAATGATCGTCCCGACAGACCAACCATCAGTCTCTTGCGTCAAAATCCTCGTGAGTTGTTCTGATCTCAGATTCCCGTTTTCAAGTACGTTCTTTAGCAACTGGAGATAGGCTTGTGTCGTTGTTGCATCTTGATGACGAGCAATGAGCATCCCGATAGACCAGCCGTCAATACTTTGTTGCGTCAAAATCCTCGTGAATTGTTCTGATGTCAGGTTTCCTTTTTTAAGTGCATTCTCTAGCAACTGGAAATAGGCTTGTGTTGTTGTTGCATCTTGATTAAAAACAATGAACATCCCAACAGACCCACCTTCTTTATTTTGTTGCATCAAGAGCATCGTGAATTGTTCTAATGTCAGTTTTCCATTTTCAAGCGCGTCCTTTAGCAACTGGAGATATTGTTGTGTTGTTGCTGCATCTTGATGACGAGAAATAATCATCCCGACAGACCAGCCTTCTTTGTCTTGCTGCATCAAGTGCGTTATGAATTGTTCTTCAGGTTCATTCTCTAGTAGCTTGAGATACTGAGTAGCTGTTACATCTCGATAATAAATACTGGATATCCCGAAAACAGAGGAAGCAGAAGCTGTGTTTGGGGGTGAGGGTAGTATAAGCATAAGCGGCTCCGGATCATTTTTACTTGTCTGATTTAGTGCTAAAATCATACCATCACTTATTAAGAAAATCTGCAATGAAATAGCTATGTTTTTCGTAGTAGCCGCCTTTGAGCTTGAGCTTTTAAAGACGCCAAAACTCTTTGTAGAGCGCTGGATGAAAAAACAATTAGGCTTGACTGGACTGAAAAATTCCCTGATTTTCCAGATTTAATTTATTTTGCGTTGCCAGGCCTTCAGACTTGAAACTTGAAAATTTTATCGAAACTTAAGTGCCCCTCTAAAAATTAGAAATTTTGTGTTAGAACGAGGCGCAGTCATTTTTAACCGGCAATTTACAAGCGAGTAAATGGGCATTTAAAAAATGAGGGCAACAAAGTTATAACGCAAAAGAACAATTTTTAGAGATGCCCTTAATAACATGCCGGCACATAATACCCATTGATATAAGCATCGTAGACGTAAAGATCGATATCATAAAAATACATGTTACCAATATAACAATTTGGAACAAGAACATAGTAACCATAAATCGATAAATAATATAAACCCACGTCATACAGCGCATCCCAAAACCCAGCATTTAAACTATCGTAACCACCAAAAGCAGGAACAATAAACGGCAGGGTATAGCGTTCTCTAACTTGCACGGGCGTGCTTGAATGATTGTGAATATGCAGTGTGGGCCCCTCAAAAAAAGAGGCATTTGCTGTCGTTAAAAATCCTGAAAACACAATACTTAACAAAATAAAAAATAATTTCTTAAACATAGACACCTCCTAAATATACCTCTTATACACTGCTGGAGAGTATTTTTTATTAAACTGATGATTTTTGCAAGGAAATAGAAAAAATTTCAACAAAAATTTTGATAACGTAAAATCCATGTTTTTTATTCAAGAGTATTTGAATACTAGTTCCAAAGCGCAGACAAAGGAACAGCCCATAGTTTTTCCCCAAAAGGTAAAATATCCACGCCTTGATACAGAACAAATCCGCATTGAAATTTTTTCCCCAACTCATTCCTTAGTGCTTCTAACTGCTGAAAATCTCTATTGCTCACTTTGCTTTTTGCTTTCACTTCGATACCAACAATATGACTTTGTGAACCTTCTAATACAAAATCAACTTCTTGTCCTGAAGATGTTCGATAATGATAAAGTCTAGCGTTTACTTCAGAAAAAGTAAGTTGCTTACTTAATTCTATTGCAACGAAATTTTCTAACACTTGTCCAAACAATATGGGATTTTCCTGAGGCAACTCATTCAAATCAATATTCAAAAGATAGGACAGTAAATTTAAATCATTGAGATAAACTTTAGGTGCTTTAATTAATCTTTTTCCAAGATTGCTTGACCATGCAGGAATAGAAAGTGTTAAAAAAAGATTTTCTAACAGTGATCGATAACGCTTGATAGTTATATGATTCAATGCCATGTCACGAGAAAGGTTAGCTTCATTCAAAAGACCACCGGGACGTGCGCCCAGTAAACGCAACATATTAGGTAGTATTCCTATTTTTTCAATTTCCATTAAAACACGAACATCTCGTTGTAAAATAGTATTGATATAACTATTGCACCATTCATAACGAATTGATGCATTTTTAATAGTGAGTAATTCAGGGAATGAAGCCTGAATCATTATCTCCAGAAGATTGTCTTTCGGCAAACGTTCAAACTTCCAATCTTTTTCAAATACATTATTAATAAAATTATGTTTTTTATTCTTTTTTATTTCTTGCACCGAAAAAGGCAACAGTAGATGAAGCGCCATGCGCCCAACAAGTGCATCAGACAGTTTAGGTAAAGCCATAACACTGGCTGAACCTGTTAATAAAAATTGTCCTCGCCCTCCCTCTTTACGCTTTCGATTCTCATCGACAATTATTTTTAGCGGCCGGAATAACTCAGGCACCATTTGAATTTCATCAAGCACAACAGGGCTATCAAAGCTACGCAGAAAGCTTTCGGGATCCCGCTGTGCTGATGAACGAATTTGAATATCATCAAATGTAATATAGTTTGCTTTATGTCGCGTGCTAGCAATATGTTGGGCGAGCGTCGTTTTGCCAGATTGCCGAGGACCTGAGATATAAACCACAGGGAATGCGGAAAGGGACTGAACGATACGATCTTCTGTAAACCGAGCTAATTTTTGCATAAAACTCCCGTGATAATCTTATAGAGGTATATAGGATAATCTTATATCTAACTATAGAATTATACTCAATGTTTTGCAAGCCAATAAGGTTGCTTGGTTTTTCCAGACCTTATTTATGCAGAACATAAAGGCAGTTTATTAATTTAAAATCAGCCTATAATGAAGAAAGTCGAGAAGGAAAAAACCTTAGGGCTTACGTGTCTATGTTAAGAAATGCTTTACAGCCGGCACAGGATATAATTCTGAAAGCAAAACAGATAAACCATTTTCTGTCACTTGTCGCGCGTGGTGTCGTCTTAATTCACGCGGCTCTTCCACACCGCAGGAATGACAAATAATTCCTACTTCTTGCACCATGTTTTTTGCATAATGATATACCCGGTCAGCTTTGTTTTCCGGAATCAAACCATAGCGGAATCGCTTTTGATGAGAGGTAATGCCTGTCGGACAAGTATTCAAATGACAACGTAGCGCCTGAATACACCCCAATGAAAACATGAATCCACGCGCAGAATTAATAAAATCTGCCCCTATACAAAGCGCCCATGCCACCTCCCCCGGCGTGACTAATTTTCCTGAAGCAATCACTTTGATACGTTTACGCAAACCATACTCCACCAGTTTATTCACGAGCACAGGTAAACTTTCTTTGATCGTCAAACCTACATAATCCATTAAACTCATGGGCGCAGCACCACTGCCCCCATCTTTGCTATCTAAGGTAATAAAATCAGGCGCAGCACCAAAACCTCTTCTTACAATTTCCATAAAAAGTTCATCTAACCAATCATAATTTCCTAATACGATTTTAAAACCCACGGGCTTGCCGGTGACTTCACGGATATATTGAATTTTATCGAGCAATTGAGACACATTTGCAATATCCACATGGCGATTGGGACTCACCGACTCTTTATACGGCTCAATACCACGTATTTTTGCAACCTCCGGCGTAACTTTAACGGCAGGTAAAATCCCCCCCTTCCCAGGTTTGGCACCTTGACTCAATTTAATTTCAAACATTTTAACTTGATCATAGGCTGCCGCTTGCTTCAAATGATCTTCATCTAAATTACCTTCTTTATCACGATAACCATATTTAGCTGTCCCAATTTGGGCAATCAAATCAGCACCGCCTTCCAGATGATACGGCGAAATACCACCTTCACCCGTATTAAGCCAACAACCCGCTTTAGCTGCCCCCCTAGACAAAGCCTGCACCGCTTCTTTTGAAAGCGCGCCGTAACTCATTGCAGAAATATTAAATAAAGAACTTGTTTTATAGGGTATTCTACATTCAGGTCCAATGATCATTTCTTTAGGAAGCACCATCGTTTGACCTAGAGGAGGAAAAGGCGCGTCCACAAAAATCACTGTTCCTATGGGACGAAGATCTCGCGTAGAACCAAAACCGATGACATTCTCTACATTTTTAGCAGCACGATAAATCCAGGAACGCATTGCACGATTAAAAGGTAATTCCTCACGATCCATAGCATAAAAATATTGACGAAGGTAAACTCCAAGGGCTTCTAATAAATTACGACCATGCGCAATGATAGGATAATTGCGCCAGAGCGAATGTTCTTTTTGATAACGATCATAAAAGAAAAGACCGACAGCAATAATAAATAAAATACCCAAAAACGAATACTTGAAAATTTCTCCAAACTCGATCGTTTCATAAAGAATAGATAGGTGGGCTGACATAACAACTCCTTGTTTTCCAACATCCTAGAAAATCGCATGAATGATATTAGTTTAACAGAAAGAAGCCTGTCTACCCCGCTTGAACAAACCTCCTGTCTTTGTTTACGCGGCGTTGGCCCTTCTTTGTTTGAACATTTACAACGTTGCGGCATTGAAACACTACAAGACTTGTTATTTCATCTCCCTTTACGCTACCAAGATCGCACAAAACTATGCCCTTTTAATCAATTGCGCGTGGGTGACACCGTCTTAGTCGAAGGCACGATCAAGCATGTGCAAATTAAATTTAAACCACGTCGCAGTTTACTCTGTCATCTTGAAGATGATTCAGGTGTTTTGCTTTTACGCTTCTTCCATTTTTCTGAATCTCAAAAATCAAAACTACAGCTTGGCATGCAATTAAGGGCCTTTGGAGAAGTTCGTGGATTTGGATCACATCGAGAATTGATACACCCTGAATACAAGATCATCACAAAAAAACTTTCTGCGCCCCCCATCGACACGCAACTCACGCCCGTGTACCCTAGCACGGCGGGTTTATCTCAGAAAAGCTTAAATAATTTAACCGATCAAGTTTTAAAATTATTAAATCAAAAAAATATTTTAAAAGAATATTTGCCTGATCTTCTTTTAAAAAAATATCACCTACCCTCACTTACTGACGCCCTCAATTACGTACATCGCCCTCCGGCAAAAGCTCCTGCATTCATGCTTGAAGCAGGCACACATCCTATGCAGCAACGCTTGGCATTTGAAGAATTATTAGCGCATCACTTGAGTTTAAAGAAAAATAAACGAAAAATAGAAAACTATACAGCCCCGACCTTTCCTCAGAAAACAAACTTAATTTCGGAATTTCTAAAACAACTCCCTTTTGAGCTCACTCATGCGCAACAACGCGTCGCACAAGAAATTGAAAATGATTTAAAGAAAAAAACACCCATGATGCGCCTCCTCCAAGGTGACGTAGGTTCAGGCAAAACAGTCATTGCTGCGCTCACCGCCTTACAAGCACTAGAGAACCATTATCAAGTTGCACTCCTGGCACCAACAGAAATTTTAGCAGAGCAACATTTTTATAATTTCGAAAAATGGTTTTCACGATTAAACATTAAAATTCTTTTTTTAACTGGAAATCAAAAAGGAAAAGAACGCAGAGAAGCACTTGAAAAAATAGCAACAACACCACGAACTTTGGTGATCGGGACACATGCTTTATTTCAAGAAAATGTTATTTTTGAAAATTTAGGCTTACTCATCATCGACGAACAACATCGTTTTGGGGTACGCCAACGCCTGGCTTTGCACGACAAAGCCAAACAATTTCCACATCAATTAATCATGAGCGCCACGCCGATCCCTCGCACGCTGGCCATGGTCGCTTATGCAGATTTAGACCAATCGATCATTGACGAATTGCCACCTGGACGCATACCGATTGCAACATCGGTGATTTCGCAATCGCATCGTCAAGAAATTATTTTACGTATACGCGAACAATGCCATTTAGGAAAACAAGCATATTGGATTTGCACTTTGATTGAAGAATCTGAAAATTTACAATGTCAAACAGCAACAGATACTTTCATGAAATTACAACAAATCCTCCCTGAATGTTCTATTGGACTCATTCACGGTCGATGCTCGTTTGAAGAAAAACAACAAACCATGGATGCATTTCGACAAAATAAAATTAATTTACTCGTATCAACGACGGTCATTGAAGTCGGCGTAGACGTCCCCAACGCAAGTTTGATGGTAATCGAAAATGCTGAGCGTTTAGGTCTTTCTCAATTACATCAACTTCGCGGCCGTATTGGACGAGGCACGGTTGCAAGTCACTGTGTTTTACTCTATCAATCACCGCTTTCAGCTTTAGCACGAGAACGCTTGAAAGTCATGCGACAAACGCAGAATGGTTTTGTGATCGCGCAACGTGATTTAGAACTCCGTGGACCTGGGGAATTATTGGGAACGCGCCAAACAGGTTTAATTCCTTTTCGCATTGCAGACATCACGCGTGATAAAAAATTAATCCCCTACCTTCAAGAAGCCGCGACTTTACTTGAAAAAACCGCACCTGAAAAAATCCCCTTATTAATTCGCCGCTGGTTAAATCAAAAAGAGCAATACATAAAAGTTTAGGGCATGTTGACAGGGCAATGACAAATATACCCATGAAGATGAAAAATTACAGGGAATAAAGCGAGCTTAAATATTTATTTTTTTAAATTTAATTCGATGCGGTTGAATTGCGTCGGGGCCAAGGCGGTTTAAGCGGTCGGCTTCATATTCTGCGTAATTACCCTCAAACCATACGACTTTACTGTCACCCTCAAACGCTAACATATGTGTGGCGATGCGATCTAAAAACCAACGGTCGTGAGAAATTACAACCGCACAACCGGGGAACGCTAATAAGGCTTCTTCTAATGCTCGCAAAGTTTCAACATCCAAATCATTGGTGGGTTCATCTAACAATAAAAGATTACCGCCACTGCGAAGCAGTTTGGCCAGGTGTACACGATTACGTTCTCCACCCGATAAATCTTTTATAATTTTTTGTTGATCATTTCCTTTGAAATTAAATCGACCGACATAAGCGCGTGAGGGCATTTGAAAATTGCTGACCGTGATGATGTCTAAACCTTCTGAAATTTCTTCCCATACTGTTTTCTTTCCCTCAAGTTTATCCCGACTTTGATCGACATAAGCGAGTTTAACGGTGTCCCCGAAACGGATTGTTCCTGCATCTGGTTTTTCTTGTTGCGTAAGCATTTTAAATAAAGTTGTTTTTCCTGCCCCGTTGGGACCAATAATACCGACGATGCCGCCTTTAGGCAGATTGAAGCTGACATTCTCCATTAAAAGACGATCGCCAAAGCCTTTTTTTAATTGGGAAACTTCAATGACGAGGTCGCCTAAACGTGGGCCGGGAGGAATATAAAGTTCTTGTGTTTCATTTCGTTTTTGAAATTCTTGCGAATTTAATTCTTCAAAGCGTTGTAGGCGCGCTTTGCTTTTGGCTTGACGTCCTTTCGGATTAGTGCGCACCCATTCTAATTCTGCTTTTATCGTTTTTTGTCGTGCGCCTTCTTGTTTTTCTTCTGCTGCCAGGCGTTTTTCTTTTTGTTCTAACCAAGAAGTATAATTGCCTTCAAACGGAATACCCCGACCCCGATCTAATTCTAAAATCCACCCTGCGACATTATCTAAAAAATAACGATCATGGGTGACCGCTATGACGGTGCCTTCATATTTTTTTAGAAATTGTTCTAGCCAGGCAACACTTTCTGCATCTAAATGGTTGGTGGGTTCATCCAGTAATAAAACATCGGGTTTGGATAATAGTAAACGTGCGAGCGCCACTCGACGCTTTTCACCTCCCGATAAAGTTGTAATCTTAGCATCATAAGGCGGCAAGCGTAGTGCTTCTGATGCGAGGTCGATCATGCGTTCCAATTCCCAACCTTTTACTGCATCAATTTTATTTTGTAATTCTCCTTGTTCTTGCAACAATTGATTCATTTCATCTTCACTGAGGGGATCGCCAAATTTCATACTGATGTCATTGTAGCGATCCAACAAAGATTTGATTTCAAAAACGCCCTCTTCTAGATTTTCTTTTACATTTTTCTCGGGATTAAGCAGAGGTTCTTGAGGTAAATAGCCGATTCTTATGTTCCGCGTGGGATGTGCTTCGCCGATAAACTCGGAATCTAATCCCGCCATGATCCGTAATAATGAAGATTTTCCCGAGCCGTTTGGACCCAGTACGCCAATCTTGGCGCCATAGTAAAAAGATAGGGAGATATCTTCTAAAATAAAGCGTTTAGGAGGAACGATCTTCCCCACACGACGCATGACATAAATGAATTCTTGCATAAGTGAAATTAAAAATTACATGTTTTTTGTGCGACTAATTAAATATCTAAATTAGAAACTTGTAAAGCATTATCGACGATAAACACACGACGTGGATCCACTTGTTCACCCATCAACGTTGTAAACATTTGTTCGGCTGCAACAGCATCTTCAATTTTGACTTGCAACATACGTCGCGTCATGGGATCCATCGTAGTTTCCCATAATTGACTGGGGTTCATTTCCCCTAAGCCTTTATACCGTTGAATCGTTAAGCCTTTTTTGGCTTCTTGAATTAAAGAAGCTAAGACAGTTTTAAAATCAGAAATTGCCACCCTTCTTTCCCCTTTTTGGATATAACAGTTTGGCACGATGATGTTTCTTAATTTTTTACTAAAATCGGAAAAAGATTTATATTCACGCGAAGCGAAAAAATCACGTGTCAATAAATAGTGATGTTCAACGCTGTGTAATAACATATTAACTAAAATAACAAAATGTCCTTGCTCTGGGTTTTCTTGCACACTTAAATGATATTCCACACCTGGGATATTTAAATCATTCAAGCGTTGTCGTAATTGTTCAATCCAGCTGAATGTTTCTTCTTTATTAAGTAGTTGTTCTGCTTGTAATGCAGGAAGATAAAGCATTTGTTCTAATACGTTTTGTGGATAACGTCGTGATAAACGCGTGATGTCATCCATGACGTGTTGATGGTTTAAAGCAAATGATTTTAGCGCTTCACCTATCAGCGGATTTTCATTTTCTTTAATATATAAACTTGCATCTTCAAGTGCTAATTCAATTAAAAAACGATGCAGCGCGTCTTCATCTTTAATGTAATGTTCTTGTTTGGCGCGTTTTACTTTGTATAACGGAGGTTGTGCAATGTAAAGATAACCACGCTCAATTAATTCACGATATTGTCGATAAAAAAAAGTTAATAATAATGTTCGGATATGTGAACCATCCACGTCTGCGTCGGTCATGATGATGATGCGATGGTAACGCAATTTTGCAATATCATAATCTTCATGCCCAATACCACATCCCAGTGCCGTGATTAACGTGCCAATTTCTACCGAACTTAGCATTTTGTCATAACGTGCTTTTTCGACATTTAATATTTTTCCTTTCAAGGGCAAAATGGCTTGGTTTTTTCGATTTCTGCCTTGTTTTGCGGATCCTCCAGCGGACTCCCCTTCCACTAAATATAATTCAGATAAGGCCGGATCACGTTCTTGGCAATCCGCTAATTTTCCGGGTAAACCAGCAATGTCTAATGCGCTTTTACGCCGTGTCATTTCGCGAGCTTTGCGCGCGGCTTCGCGTGCCCGTGCTGCGTCAATGATTTTAGCGACAATGGCTTTGGCTTCTTGTGGTTTTTCCAATAAAAATTCTTGTAATTTTTCTGAAACAACAGATTCTACGATGGGCTTTACTTCCGAAGAAACCAATTTGTCTTTGGTTTGAGAAGAAAATTTAGGATCATGAACCTTAATGGATAACACGGCGGTTAAACCTTCGCGTGCATCATCTCCGGTTGTTTCAATTTTATTTTTTTTATTTCCTTCTGTTTCAATATAATTATTCAAGGTGCGCGTGAGTGCTGCGCGAAATCCCGCAAGATGCGTTCCGCCGTCTTTTTGCGGGATATTATTTGTAAAACAAAAAATGTTTTCTTGAAATCCATCATTCCATTGCATAGCGACGTCGACACAAAGATCTTCTTTTTCAAGTGAAAAATAAACAATGCTCGTGTTTACCGCTGTTTTATTTTTATTGAGATGTTCTACAAAGGCTTTAATGCCCCCTTCATATTTAAACGTATCATTTTTTTGTGTACGTTCGTCATTTAAATGGATGCAGACACCGGGATTCAAAAAAGAAAGTTCACGTAAACGTTTTGCAAGAATTTCATAGTGAAATTGAATATGCGAGAAAATAGTAGGACTAGGAATAAAGCGTATTTCTGTTCCTGTTTCTTGTGTGTTGCCTGTAATTTTCAGTGGTGCAAGTGGTGTACCTAAATTATAAATTTGCTCGTGGCTTTTTCCATCACGAAAAATTTTTAAATGTAATTCGTCTGATAAAGCATTAACAACAGAAACCCCTACCCCGTGTAACCCCCCTGCTACCTTATAAGATTTATTATCAAATTTTCCACCCGCATGCAGTATTGTCATAATGACTTCAGCTGCAGAACGATTTTCTTCAAGGTGAATGTCAACGGGGATGCCGCGACCATTGTCTTTAACCGAAACATCATTATCGGCGTGAATCGTGACCCAGATGGTATTACAATGCCCTGCGAGTGTTTCATCGATTGCATTATCGACGACTTCAAAGACCATGTGGTGTAAACCAGTACCATCGTCTGTGTCGCCGATGTACATCCCAGGTCGTTTTCTTACGGCATCCAAGCCTTTAAGTACAACGATGTTGGATGAGTCGTACACTTCGTTCTTTTCCACCATGAATTGCTATCCCCTTTTGTTTTCAAAAATAGTCTTGGGATCTTTGAAGGGCACCTTTAAAAATTAGAAATTTTGCGTTATAACGAGGCGCGCGAATTTTTAAAAGCGGAGTTTACACCAAGGTAAATGAGCATTTTAAAAATGAGTGCAACAAAGTTATAACGCAAAAAGGCAATTTTTAGAGGCGCCCTGAAAAACCCCATCAGCAAAACTTTAAATTATACCCTATAATTCAATTTATCTTCATGTTTTTGAAGGTAAAGAATGGCAACTTGGATTCCGTGGGGTTTTTATTTGTTGGCGTGGGTTGCATCGCTTCTGATGTATGCTTTTCATTTCTGTTCTTTTCCTCAGACACTTTTGTTATTCGTTGTTTTTTTCAGTGGTGGATTTCAAGGATTGTGGGTGGCTGCCGGCCATCTTCTTATGCCAAAGAAATTTGCCACAGCCATGGGTTTGAAGCCCTCTTCTTCTCAAATAGAAATTGTTGCTATCAATCTTGCGATCGGTGTTGTCAGTATTTTGAGTATCACCCAGTCACTGCTTTGGATTACCCCTGTTGCTTTAATCCTGATTATTTTTTATGCGGTCTATTTTTATACTTACATTAAAGCTCGTCTAGGTCGTAGGCGTAGTAAAGCGGCGGGTCACCACTCAGCTTCAATGATGTACAATAGCATTACAATAGCATTAACCTTGACCCTGTTGTTGGGTTTTACCTACCTATGAATGAATTTTATATTCATACTGTGGGTTCAAATTGTTCTACGTGGAACAATCCAGATGGCTTTTCTTTAAATAGTCGCTTCTTTAGTGTTTCATCGACAGATGTGACAAATATTTGAGCATTCGTCGTTTCCAATAGCTCACATATTCGTTTGAAATTGTTTTCATCTAATTCAGAAGCTAAGTCATCTAACAAATAAGCGCAGGATAAATTTTGATCTTTTTTTAATAAAATCCCTTGGGAAAGTAAGAGGGCGCAAATCAATAATTTTTGTTGCCCCCGAGAGAGGATATCTTTGGCAGGAATGCCTTTGACGCGGATACGTAAATCAGCGCGATGTGGGCCTGCATGTGTGCGGTTGTGTCGCTGATCCTTCAAGTAATTTTCCTCTAAAAGGCTCATCAAAGTTTTTCCCGTGTCCCAGCCAGGATAATATTTTAATGAGATTTCCATTTGAGGTAAGAAGCGTTTTACTATTTCTTGAAAAACAGGTTCAAATAATTGGAAATAATGGCGGTAGTTTATGACGAGCTGATCGGCACAAAGGATTAATTGTTGATTCCAAGCATTAACATGCGCTTTGTCATTTTTTTTAAGCGCTAAATTACGCTGTTTGATAATCCGTTTCGTTGATCGCCAAAGCGTGAGGAAAGTGTGTTCTACGTGGAACATTCCCCAATTTAAAAGTTGTCGACGATATTTGGGACCACCGATTAGTAAGTTAAAACTATCTGGGTTCATTAATCGCAAAGGGAAAGCGCTAATTAGCTCTGCGGCATGAGGAAGAACTAATTGATTAAGTTGTAATTGAGTAGGGCGAGTGCGCTCGCGTTGGATAGAAATATTAAAAGAGAACTTTCCTTTTTCGATCAAACCATGAATCTGACAAGCTTCTTTATCAGATTGAATAATGCGTGTTGTTAACGTGGTTCGAAAAGATTTTCCTGTGCCTAAATGATAAATAGCCTCGAGTAGATTTGTTTTTCCGCTGCCATTGGGCCCAACAATGAAATTAATATACGGATGGGGGCGATAAGTTAATTCATTAAAATTACGAAACTGAAAAATTTTTAATTGCCGTAACGTCATAAACGTAAAGGCATAATAAGGTAGCGCCCCAGCGGAGTTTCAGCACCTTCAAAAATAAAACCTGTTTCAGCGTCAGAAAAAAATACTTTGATTTGATGGTCGTGGATGGCTGAAAGGGCATCGAGAAGGTAATTAACATTAAAATTAATGGCTAATTCATGGGGCTCGGGAAGAGGTTGCTGAATGGGGAAGATTTGCTCTGCTTCTTCTTGCTCGGGATTTCTTGCTTGAAGATTCATGGCTTCTTTTTGAATTTGTAAGCGGGCACCTGAGAATTTTTCTGATGTCACAACAGCAATGCAATTTAAAGCTTGTTGGAATTGTGTTTTATCCGCAATAAAAAATTTTTCTGAAATTTTTGGCATGACTTTACGATAATTAGGATAACGACCGTCAATTAATTTGGTGATTAAACCACAGTTTAAAGAAGTAATTTTCAAAAAGTGATCGCTAAAATGCAGTGTCAATGTTTCTTCGCTTTCTTGAAACAGACGAATAATTTCTAAAACACTTTTTCGTGGAATAATGCATTGTGCTTTTGTTTTATTTTGATTTTCCGGTAAAGAAACAGATTCACTCAATGCTAAGCGGTGTCCGTCCGTAGCGATAACACGAACACCTTCTGAGTTAATTTCAAGATATGCGCCATTCAGAAAATAACGTACGTCTTGTAATGCCATTGCAAAATGAGTTTGTTTAAATAGCTTTTGAAAAATTTGACCCGGAATGTTTATTTCACAATAGGATTTCTGAATTTCAATATGTGGAAATTCAGCGGCGGATAGGGTAGGGAGCGTAAACTTTGCTTGATCAGATCTTATCTTAAGTAGTTGATTTTCTTTTGAAAATTCTATTTTTGAGTGCTCCGGCAAAGTTTTACAAATATCTAATAATTTGCTTGCGGGCACCGTCAGGCTACCCTCGCTGGCGGGTTCATCTAATGTGAATCGACAATTCAATTCAACTTCTAAATCGGTCCCTATTAATGTACATTGTTGGTTTTCAATCGTGATTAAAACATGTGAAAGAATAGGCAGTGTATTTCGTTTTTCAATCGCGCCTACAACAAAAGTCAGTGGTTTTAGCAAAACATCTCTATTGATTTTGAATTTCACGGCCAACCCCTTACTTTTTTGAAAATATGAACGTGAATTCAATCAGATTTTAATTCTAAGTGCTAGAGTAAATTAACTATAAATTCTATAAATGTGTAAGAGTGTGATATGCGAGATTTTCGTCTCAAGGTTTTTACAGAAGAGCAGCAACGTTTTGCTTATCCTAATTTTTGGGATTTTCTAGCATTGAGTTTTATTTTAGCTGTTTTTGTTTTAATTGCTTGGGGCGCCAAACAAATGGCCTTGCCTTATCAAGTGGGAGAGCGCTTACCCTTATCCTTATCACCCCATTATTTACCCCAATATGCTTTGCGTACCTTTTTACGGATGAACATCGCTTTATTGTTTTCACTTTTATTTACATTTATTTTTGCAAGCTGGGCCGCAAAAAGCCGGCGCGCTGAACAAATCATTATTCCCCTTATCGACGTCATGCAGTCCTTGCCTGTGATTGGCATGCTTTCTATTGCTATCGTAGGATTCATAAAATTATTTCCAGGCAGTTTACTGGGCCCTGAATGTGCTGCGATTTTTGCAATCTTTACAGCGCAAGTTTGGAATATGGCCTTGAGTTTTTATCAAAGCTTACGTACGGTTCCCGCAGAATTAATTGAAGCGACGCAGATGTTTCATCTGTCTGCATGGCAGCGTTTTTGGCGCGTCGAGGTGCCGTTTGCAGTGCCTGGTTTATTGTGGAATATGATGATGTCGATGTCGGCCAGTTGGTTTTTTTTAACAGTCGCCGAAAGTGTGACAGTCTCGCATCAAACGATCACCTTGCCTGGTTTGGGTTCTTATATTGGCCTTGCGATTCTGAAAGCAGATTTACATGCTGTTTTTTACGTTATTTTGACGATGATAGTCATGATTTTGGTTTACGATCAATTATTTTTTCGCCCCTTAATTTCATGGGCTGAAAAATTTCGTGTTGAACAAGAAACCACGGTGACACACAGTTTTTCTTTGCTTATTTTTATTTTGAAAAAGACCCGATTAATTCCTCGCATAGGTGTGCTATGGGCCAATATCACGGATAGAATTATTAATATTTCTATTTTTAGAAAAACCAGGAACAAAGAAAATAATTTTTATAAAACCAAGAAAAACTCTCACGATTATCTCTGGCAAGCCTTTATTGTTTTTTTATTATTAAGTTCTTTGAGTATATTAGCGTGGTTTATCTTCACTACATTATCATTACAGCAACTTCTTCACGTTGTGTTTTTAGGGGCAATTACTGGTTTGCGCGTGTTGGTTGTATTGATCGTTGCTTCGATAATTTGGGTGCCGATTGGTGTATGGATTGGCTTACGTCCGAAAGTTGCGGAGTTTGCACAACCGATCGTTCAGTTACTCGCGTCCTTCCCTGCTAATTTATTATTTCCTGTGGTTGTTTTGTTGATTGTTCGTTTTAATTTGAATGTGCAAATCTGGGTGACGCCGCTCATGTTGTTAGGGACGCAGTGGTATATTTTATTTAATGTGATTGCAGGGGCTTCCGCTATTCCTAAAGATTTAAAATTAGCGATTGATAATATCGGTGTAAGAGGGAGCTTGTGGTGGCGAAAATTTATTTTGCCCGGCATTTTCCCATATTATGTTACAGGTGCAATCACAGCAGCAGGTGGGGCGTGGAATACCAGTATCGTGGCAGAGGTGGCTTCTTGGGGAAAAACAACATTAGAGGCCACGGGCCTGGGTGCGTATATCACACAGTATTCTAGGCAAGGTAATTTCCCTTTTATTGTGTTGGGCATGAGTGTGATGTGTTTCTACGTGCTTTTATTAAATCGTTTAGTTTGGCGTAAATTATATAAATTGGCGATTAACCGATATTCACTCGAAGGGTAAAGATGCAAACACGTCCAGTCATTATTGAATTGAATGCGATTAATAAATCGTTTCAGCAAGCAGAACGTCAAGAATTATTGGTGCTTGATAATATTAATTTTAAATTGCATGAAGGAGAAATTGTTGCGTTGCTGGGAAAATCAGGTTCAGGAAAATCAACTTTATTGCGTATAATTGCAGGATTAATTCCTGCAAGCAGTGGTGATGTTTGGTATCGCGAAAGACCTGTTAAAGGGCCTGTCTATGGTATGGCAATGGTATTTCAAAGTTTTGCCTTGTTACCCTGGTTGACGGTGCTTGAAAATGTGGAGATCGGTTTGGAAGCGCTGGGAGTTTCAAGAGAAGAGCGTCGTGAAAGAGCATTGAAAACCATTGATGTTATCGGTTTAGATGGATTTGAAACGGCTTATCCAAAAGAATTATCTGGCGGGATGCGACAGCGTGTAGGCTTTGCCAGAGCCCTGGTGATTAATCCAGACGTGTTATTAATGGATGAACCTTTTTCAGCATTAGATGTATTAACCGCAGATAATTTACGAAGTGATCTTTTAGATTTATGGCAAGAAAAGAAAACGGACACCAAAGGTATTATTTTTGTAACACATAATATTGAAGAAGCAGTTTTTATGGCGGATCGTATTATTATTTTTGATAGTAACCCAGGGAGTATTCGTGCAGACTTGGTTGTGAATTTAGAGCACCCACGCAATGATCAAGATATCCCCTATCGAAAAATGGTAGATGAAATTTATGGATTAATGTTGTCTTTGCCGCAAGGCAAAAAGCAATCTTACGAACAAGATCTGAAATTACGAAGAATTGACTTGGCTTACCGCGTACCGGATGTGAATGTGTCTGAGCTAATGGGTTTGATTGAAATGATAAACAGTGCAGAATATCAAGGGCGTCTGGGAATGGCGGAATTAGCGGAAAGTTTGCATTTGAATGTCGATGATTTATTTCCGTTGGTGGAACTTTCCGAAATTTTTCGATTTTCACAAATTATCGAAGGAGAAGTAGAATTAACCTTGGCAGGAAAACTATTCGCAGAAGCCGATATCTTAGAGCGAAAAAAGATTTTCGCACGGCATTTAATTAAATATATTCCATTTGCCAAACGTATTCGTTGGGTTTTAGACGAGCGTCCGGGCCATCATGCTAGTCGAGAGCGGTTTTTAGCAGAATTAGAAGATTTTATGAGTGAAGCAGAAGCGCGGCATACCTTGAAAATAATTATTGAATGGGGGCGTTATGCGGAAGTTTTTGCTTATGATGATAAGACAGGCCTATTAAGCTTAGAGAATCCATAAGGGCACCTCTTTATTTCTTATGACTTTCTACTAGAAAAATAAAGAATAAAATAGTATCATTTCAAAATCAAGAAAAAATTTAGGGCACCTCTAAAAATTAGAAATTTTGCGTTAGGACGAGGCGCACTCATTTTTAACCGGCAGTTTACAAGCGAGTAAATGAGCACTTTAAAAATGAGTGCAACAAAGTTATAACGCAAAAAGGCAATTTTTAGAGGTGCCCTTTAAAAAGATTCTTTATAAAAATTAGAGGCATTATGGGGCGCGATCATCATAACCAAAATCATCAAAAAGCAGCAACATCTTCACTGTTTTCAGCAAAACAACAGAAACACAACGAGGCAGAGAAAAAACTCCAGAAAAAACAAGAAAAAAAAATAAAGAAAGAAGAAAAAAGGCAAACAGAACTCCTTGCGTTGGAACAAGAAATAAAAAATATAATAGAAAATCTATCGCCCCAGCACATCGGCCCGCTTGATCTCCATGCCCCCACCCTTCGCCTATTGCCTCAACGCATTGTTACTTTATTTAAAAAACTAGCCGACTCTCCTTTTCAGTCATCCGATGAATTAAATAAAAATCTATTAACTTCAGTTAAATCATTTTTAGAAAAAATCATTTCTGAGGTTTGTAAAGAATTAAATACTTTGTCTGAAAATATTATAAATTTCAATAAATCAACTAAATATAATTTTGAGTTAAATGAAGAAAATTGCGTTTGTATTCGGATTTCCTATCAAGCAACGACGGAAGAACTTCCTAAAATGCTTGAGATACTTTGCAAAGATCTTAATAAAAGAGAAAATTTTTTATTTTCCTGTGAGGCTATGTTTTCTGCTTTTGAGTTATATTTTGAAGCCTGCAACTATTTGAATTCAAGAAAAAACAGCCCTCAAAAAGAAGACCCCTCTTATTTGATAAAAGATTTATATCATCATTTTATAGAAAATTATTTTCATAAAATTATTAAAGATTATTATCTATTTTTTTTATTATTGGAAGGTGTTAACAATTCGCGTGAGGTACAAACAGCGGGTCCTAATTTATTTAAAGAAACCATCCTGTTTTTTACAGCCAAAGCGCTCACTTTCTCAATAAAAGCTTCCAAACTCAGTCCCGACTTAAGAAGTGAGCCATTCTTCACTGAGTATTATCCATTTTTTATATCTGCGAAGAAAAGTTTAAAAAACCTTTCTTTATACTACCGTTCTTATGGCTCAGATAGGAGAATAAAAGATTTCGAAGTGGAAGAAATGATACGTGTTTTAAGTGAAATTGAGGATCTGCGTAGAGCCGCTAACCCCTCTTTGGATATTTCCAGAAAAAATATTCAAGAGTGGTTTCAACAATCAAATGATAAAATAACCGAACTCTGCCAGTTCTTATCTTCTGCCAGACAAACATCTGAAGAGAGCCTAATGGAGCTTAAGCTTGATGAAGTAAGTTCACTACTCCTCTCATCTTTGGGAATTTATGAAAGTTTATCGAAGAGTTATCGTTATAAGCTATTGGATCTACTGAAAAACACCTTACATTTGATGGCAGTGATGTCAACGAGAAGCTTTTTATTGTTAGAAATGCCGCGTGGGCTCAAAGAAAGAATATTAGGTTATGCTGACTGGTTGGATGAAGCAGTACAAACAAGAATTGTTTTTTTGAAAAAAGAAAATCACGAAGATCATTTAAAGAAAATGTCTGTAGATAAGCTCGAGAGGCTCAACAAAAGGCTTGCTTTTCTATTTGAAAAATCTCAAGAAATTAAAGTATTGTCCGATGAACTATCGCTGTCTGTGAGTCAATATGAAATTCAGAAGATTATCCCTTCAGTTGATCTTTTAAATGGCTTGGTTTTTGTTTCTAATAAAATCTCAGAAATAATTAAAGAGAAAAAACAATCACAAACGCAACAAGAAAGAAAAATGATAGCGGCAGACCAGCATAGCCTTAAATTGCAAAACAACTTAATGAGTGAATTGGCACAACAAAAACAACAGAAATCAAATAAAGAAGATCGGCGCCGTCAGTTGCGAAGCGCATCACTGTGTTCTCATCAAAGCCTTCCTAAAAAAGCAGAAGAAAAAATTAATGAAAATAGCCACGATCTTGGTTTTCACGCGCCACAGCTTGTTGAAACTCTGCTGCAAAAAAATCCCTTTCAAGATTTTTGTGATGCACTATTTGAGCTTGTGAAGGAGAAAAAACATAGCGATGTGGTAGAAGATGCGTGGTTAAAATTGCTTGATAATATTGAGTGGTTTTATCAAGAAAAAAAACGAAGCACAAGCCAAGAAGAAGAATTTTTATTAGCAAAAATACTGGCATTACAAGCAGACATTCGAGTTTATTACATTCAAAAATGCCTAAAGAAAAAAGTAGTCATAGGGGACGATTCCCATCTAACAGATGTGATCACCCAATATCATCAGCATTGTCAAATAGCCATTGACAATTTAACAGCCGCCCTTTGTATTGTAGAGCAATATCAAGAAAATCCAGACAAACAAACATTTCAAGATTACCTTTCCGAGACACAAGATCATATAAAAAGTCTTATTACCTATCTTGAAGCAAAGTTTTCTGCAATCTTAGCGAATATCAAACCTACGAATACAATACTAAGCTCACCCAAAAAAAACTGGGAAGACTTTAGTGTTAAGGCCAAAACACGTGTCATCGCTAACACAGCACTTTACAACGTTTATTGTGTGGAGCTTGCGCAAAATCTTTTGCAAAGCTGCATCTATGCTAATTCTCTAGCGTTTTTAAAACGTTCAGAGGAAATCATTGACGACTTAGAAAAGAGAATGCCTTTTTTATTTAGATCTAAAAAATTTAATACCTTAAAGAAAATTCTTGAAGAAGTGCGCGACATGTTATTAGAAAAAATAGATTCGAGAAAAAGAGAAAATAAATTCTATCAAAAAATAAATCAGATGACCCAAGCTATTTTTAATCAGCAAGAAACATTGGAAGAAGTCATAGAGCGTATCAATGAGGGAAGAGAACACAACTTGCGATTTTATCCTACCACTGCTTCTGTTGAAAAAACAGAAAAGGAGAAGACGCTTGTCAAAGCTGAAATTCCCGTGGGGGGGGCGTCTGATGGTAGCTTAAATGGAAACGTTCTGATTGAGCAAAAACCGCAAGGTGTGGAAACACACATGAGGATTTTTGCGATTAAAGAAAGTTTTCAAATAACCTGCCAGCAAGATGAAAAAACAGATAGGCTTGTTTATCCATTGATAGTAGAGCGCCTCGGGCCCTACTTGGCCATATTAAACGAATTACACGCGCGGGCTTACGTTGCCTACATTCAAGGCGGGTGTTTGCGAGATTTAATTTTAAGTGGTGAAGCAGCCCGTCGGGAAGACATTGATATCATCAGCAATGCTCCCCCGGCGGAAATTCAAGCTATTTTTTCACGCTCGCTTGGCAATCCTTTTCTAGATAGTTTTTTAGTTAAACCCACCAAGCTTGAAAATGTTATGCAATTACGCCAACCGCGATCGACTCTTTTTTTTCAGGCACCACAAGATGATGTGAGGGTCGTTATTTATTTTGAAGAAAAGCTGCCGCATCTCTCTTTAGAAGAAATAGCACGACAACAAGATTTCAGTTGTAATCAATTATTTCTAGATAAAGAGGGGATTATTCATGTGCCTCTGGCTGACACGATGCAAGCACTTAAGCTCAAGCGATTAAATTTATGTAATGTAAAAATTAATAATGCGAAAGTTGTTTTGCGTGCTTTTTATTTTCATGCCAAATTAGACTTTGATCTAAGCCTCGTTTCTCCCTGCATCATGCTTTACCTTGAAGAAATAAATTATCGATCACAAATAACTTATTTGGAGTTTGTCATTCAGCTTGCTAAATTGATGAAATATGCAGACTATGGAAAAACATTAAATTTATTAGATGAGCATGGATTTTTGCAGCAAGTCTTTGATTTAGAAAACCTGGATAAAACGCAGGTGATAAATTACTGTCAGAAAATAAGTGGTCTGTGTTCTGATATGTTTAAGCCGTCTGTTTTGTTAGCGGCTTTAATTGCGAGCCAAGTTGAATCACTAGAACAAATGGAAATGTATTTATTGGAATGGCTACCGAGTTTCAAATCAGATCCTAGTTTTCTTGTAAATCAAGCGGTGCAAAATTTAAAAATGCTGGGGGCTTTGTTGAAGCCTGTTGCTTCATTTAAGTTAGCGGCTGCGTCGTTATAAAATTTAGAGATGCCCTTAACGTAAATCAAAAGTATTGAAAATTTGGGGCTCGCTTATTATTTCTTCCTCAACATTTTCCACGCGTGCCAGAGGTGGGCCAGCATATAGATACGTTTTAAATTCTGAAAGTATTATTTCACAAGCACAGGCGACGATTTCAACACGACCGTCTGGTAAATTGCGCACCCACCCTGTGATCTTTCTTTTTTTCGCTTGTTTTTCAACAAAAGCACGATACCACACGCCTTGCACCTTTCCTGAAATTAAATAATGTTTGCATACAGGTGTTGTCTGTTTCATGCGTAAAATTAAATTATCTTTCTCATACCATAACTCATTCAACCATTTTTGAAAGGTTTGCCGAAACTTTATATCATTTTCGTAATTTCCGAGTAATTCAGGGTGAATGGGGAGCAATCGTGTTTTAACAGTGATGCACTTCATCGTGCCACATAAAAACTGCCACGCACTTGCTTGCCCGGGAGGATAAATGAGGGTGACATCTAGCAGTTGATGCAAGTAATCTCCCATGATTTCTAACACAAAAGCAATGCCGCCGGCTTTAGGTTTTAATAAAAATTTAAAAGGAGAGCTTTGTTTTAAATTTTTTTCTTTTGTAAAGCGTGTGCCTTCACAAAAATTAATGATCGATGTGGGAATCGTTTTAAATTTTTCGCATGATTTTCGCGTGGTTTCAACATCTTTGCCTTTCATTTCAGGATGTTTTTTTAAATAATCTTTTGAGTATCGTCCCATGACAGGGAAGTGCAATGTTCGACAAGTTAAACCAAGAACAGGGATCCACAATAATTCTTTTTTTATAAAAAATTTTAATAAAGGAATTTTGCGATTAAAGACATTTCCCAAAATAATGATGTCTGCCCAGGATTGATGATTGGGTAGCACGAGGTACCAACCTTTGGGGTTAAGCTCATGCAAGTCGTCTGTTGCAAGTTTAACGCGAGAAATTGTTTTCATAATAAAACAATTTACATCAGCCCAATACGTTGGGAATCGATTCATGTGTTTATAAAAATATGTTCGCCAAGCATCCCAAGGAAATAAAATTCGAATAAAGGCAAATATGAAAAGTATCATTCCAAAAAAGAAAAGATTAAAACTATAAGAAAAAAGCGCGATGATGCCGCGAAAAGATAAGAGGATTTTTTTTAACAAAACAAGCTCCTTAATTAAAAACTGGCTAATTATACTCGTCGAAGACGAAAATGCAGACTATTTTAAATCATTTTTCTAATGTTTTTAGAGAATTTTTCTGAAATTTTGTTACAATAGACGATTTTATGAATTCAGGAGAAAAACCGTATGGCGATGCCCGCTAATAAACGTTCGACGATGACACTTTATTCAAATTCAACGTGTCCTTCTAGCCATAAAGTACGTATTGTTCTCGCTGAAAAAGGAGTGACAGCAGAAATTATCAACGTGAGTTTGGATAAAAAGCCCGAGGAATTATGGGCCATTAATCCTGATGGTACTGTTCCTACCCTTGTTGATCGTGAGCTTATTCTTTACGAGTCTAACATTATTCTTGAATATTTAGATGAACGCTTTCCTCACCCACCTTTAATGCCTGTTTATCCTGTAGGGCGCGCGAAATTGCGTTTAATGATGTTTCGCGTTGAAAAAGATTGGTATGGTTTGATGAGAATGATCTTGTCGGGGACGGTGGCTTCAGAGGTGAGCAATGCGAAAAAAGAATTGAGAGAAGGTCTTTTAAGCGTGCTGCCTTTATTTGAAGGAGATGCTTATTTCTTAAATGATGATTTTTCATTAATAGATTGTTGTCTTGCTCCTCTACTTTGGCGTTTATCTTATTTAGGAATTGATTTAGGTGCCAAAGGCAAGGCGATTTATGCTTATGGTGAACGTCTATTTTCAAGAAATGCTTTTAAGGCCAGTTTAACGGAAAATGAGGAAGAAATGAGGAAAGTAACATGACATCAACGAAACCCTATTTATTACGGGCTTTTTATGATTGGATTGTTGATAACCATTTTACACCTTATATTGCTGTTAATGCAGATTTTCCCGGGACTTTAGTGCCTCGTCAATATGTCGAAGGGGGTAAAATTACACTTAATATTTCTGCTGCTGCCGTTCGCAATCTTGTTTTAAATAATGAAACAGTGCATTTTAGTGCTCGTTTTTCAGGGGTTTTGAGCCAAGTGATTATCCCCATGAAAGCAGTGTTGGCCATTTATGCCCGTGAAAATGGGGGTGGCATGGTTTTTGGAGAAGAAGAAAATAATGGCAAAGATGACAAAGGGGGTAATCCGCCGCCTGATAAAGGCGGTAAACCAAAGTTAACAATCGTGAAATAAACTATAATAGAGCTTACATAAATAAATCCTACATTTATTAATTTTCTTCCCGTGTTAAGGGTATCCCTATGCATCTCACTGCCCAAAAAAGACTATCGCAGATAGGTTGGTATGAGTGGGTTTCTTTGCCACAACTGGGGCTTCCTGCCATCTTAGCAAAAATAGACACAGGTGCAAAAACATCGGCGCTTCACGCTTATCGTATTGAAACAGTAGAGAAGAAAGGTGCGACCTTTGTTTCGTTTAGCCTTCATCCTGAACGGCATTCAATAAAATCTGTGGATTGCGAAGCTGAGCTTTTTGATCGGCGTGTTGTGATGGATTCGGGTGGGCATGTTGAAGAACGTTATGTCATTAAGACCTTATTGGTTTTAGGCGAACAAACTTGGCCGATTGAGGTTACCTTAACAAATCGCGATACCATGAGTTTTCGTATGTTGTTAGGGCGTACCGCATTACGGAATCGATTTATTATCAATCCTGCCAAGCAATGTTTAATGGGTAAAAATAAAAAAAAGAGGCAATCATGAAAATCGCAATACTTTCTCGACGTTCCCAACTTTACTCTACTCGTCGTTTGGTAGAAGCAGCAAAAGCGCGTGGTCATACGGTGCAGGTGATCGATACGCTGCGTTGCTATATGAATATCGCATCACATAATCCCGGTATCCATTATCGAGGTCAGAGTTTAGAGGGATTTAATGCGGTGATTCCTCGTATTGGTGCCTCCATTACATTTTATGGTGCTGCTGTGTTACGGCAATTTGAAATGATGAATGTGCCCACGATCAATAGCTCGCTTTCAATTACGCGTTCACGCGACAAACTTCGTTCTTTCCAATTATTTTCTAAGCGAGGAATAGGATTGCCTGTTACGGGTTTTGCAGATTCACCGGATGATATTGATGATCTAATTAAAATTGTAGGGGAGCCTCCCTTGGTTATAAAACTTGTGGAAGGTACGCAAGGGATCGGTGTTGTATTAGCAGAAACAAAACAAGCCGCGCAGAGCGTGATAGAAGCTTTTTTAGAATTAGATGCGCATATCATGGTTCAAGAATACATTAAGGAAGCACAAGGCAAAGATATTCGTTGTTTTGTTGTAGGAAAAAAAGTAGTGGCGGCGATGGCTCGGCAAGCAAAGGGGGGGGAGTTTCGATCGAATTTACATCGGGGCGGTAAAGCAAAATTAATTAAAATCACGCCCGAAGAGCGCAAGATGGCATTACGCGCAGTAAAAATTATGGGATTGGATGTTGCTGGTGTGGATCTCCTGCGATCCAATCGTGGGCCGCTCGTGATGGAAGTGAATTCGTCGCCCGGTTTAGAGGGGATAGAAAAAGCAACAGGAAAAGATGTGGCGGGTATGATTATCCAATATTGTGAAAAACAGGCAAAAAAAAGAAAAAACCATCAAGCGCTGGGATAAAAAGTTCGTGCGCTTTGGGGTTTGTTACCTGTAACTTCGCTTTTAAAAGTAGGTTACTGTCATTGCGAAAAAATGCGTTCTGTGATTTTGAAAAAAGCCAGAAGGTTCACGCATTTTTGAAGCAATCCAGTGCGCAACTAAATAAGAACTCAGCGCCGGATTGCCACGAAAAACACAAGAAAGATCTCTCTTCTTTTTGAAACATGGGGTGTGTTTTTCTCGCAATGACTATAATCACGCTTTTATGATGAAATCAAATTTTAATTTTCAATCTCAAGATCTTCGGTCTGAAAACTGGAAATCAAACCTTGACTTTAACACAGTAACCTACATCTAAGCTGTTTCTGTTTCTTTTGATTCGATGCCGTGATAGTCGTGCATCCAGCGATTTTCAAGATAATCTTCGATGCGTCGACGTGTGGAAACAGCACGCTGAGCGCGTTTCTGAGATTCTTTTTTTTCTCGCTCTGCAAAACTAAGCACTTGAATGTTTTCTTCAATCGCAGCAACAGTGTCAGTTTCTTCAGAAAAATTAGAACGGAGTATGATTTCAGATGTGGGTTTTGCAGCCATGAATTAAGCCTTATATACATTTATAGTTGGTTTCTTATTAAAGCATAATTACCTTTTTAAATCAATAATTTAGCAGGATTATTTTCCTGGGTTTAGAATGCCATGCGGGTCAAAGCAGGTTTTGATTTGTGATATTAATTTTAGGGCGGGAGATTCTATTTCATTTTCAATAAAAGGTAATTTATCTAAACCAATGCCATGCTCGCCTGACAGCGAACCTTTTAATTCAATGACTAAATCAAAAATTTCTTTTAAACATGTCTGTGCGCGCGCAATTTCATCTTCGTTTGAGTCAAACAAAAGATTAACGTGAATATTGCCATTGCCGGCGTGTCCAAAATTGACGATTGTTAATTTATGTTTTTGCGCGAGTAATTCGGCTCTTTTTATAAAAAGAGGCAAGTGTGAAACAGGGACGACGATATCTTCATTTATCTTTTGATTCCCAAGATGACGTAATAAAGGTGATAGCGCTTTTCGTGCTTTCCATAAATGTTTGCGTTGCTCATTTGTTTTTGCAAGTGTTATTTCAAGTAAGCCTCTTCCATGACAAGCACGTTTCAAATAATCAATGGCGTGCTCTATCGTATTTTCTGTGCCATCAAATTCAATTAATAATAAAGCCTGGGCGTGAGGGTTTTGTAAAAGCTCAGGAGCGTAACGCCGAATAAGCGTTAAGGCTGTGTGATCCATGAATTCTAATGCAGAAGGCGTATGAGGTTGTTGTAGGATTTGGATGATGGCATCCGTGGCAGTTTCTATTGAAGAAAATGTGGCGTGTAGTGTGGCTTCTGCTTCAGGCAAAGGTAGCAATTTCAATGTGGCTTCTGTGATAAAAGCTAAGGTTCCTTGAGAGCCAATGATGAGTCGTGTGAAATCATAGCCTACGACGCTTTTTGTTGTTCTTGCGCCTGTGTGGAAACTGTCGCCGCTGCCTGTGACAAGACGTAATCCTAATGTGTTTTCTCGACAAGTGCCGTATTTAATGGCGCGAGGCCCGCCTGCGTTACAAGCTAGATTGCCGCCTATTGAAGAAAAAGCAGCGCTGCTGGGGTCAGGCGCCCAAAAAAGATTTTCAGGGTGGATGGTTTCTTGAAGCTGTTGGTTGCTTATTCCTGCTTCTACGATGATAAAACGATCGGCGGGGGAAAAATCTAAAATGCGATTCATTTTTTCAAAAGAGACAACAATGCCCGCAGCAATAGGCACCGTTGCACCAGTGGTAGCTGTGCCACGACCATGAGCGGTGAGAGGAATGCGATAATGATTTGCTAATTTTACTAATTCAACAAGTTGTTCGTGGGCTCTTATAAACACAACGGCAGAAGGCATGCTATGGCGACGACTATTGTCATAACCATAAACCCAACGATCGGCAGGATCCATTAGAAAATCATTTTCTGAAAAAAGATGTTGAAGTGTTTTTACGAGCGTAGTAGGTAAATCAAGCATCGTATTCAAATAGTTTTACGACACGTTTCACGCCCCTGATTTGTTTTGCAATATCCGTGACGGTGCTTGCTTGACGTTCTGTCACAATGCCCATGAGATAGACCGTGCCGTCTTCGGTTGTTACTTTAATTTGTGTGGAATTTAAACTGAAATCCGCTAGCATCGCGCTACGTACTTTTGCGGTAATCCAAGCATCTTTGGATCGCATTTTGGGGCTGATAACAGGGCCTATTGTTACAGAATTATAGATTCGTTTAACCTCAGGAATACTGCGTAGAAGTGCTTCTGCTTGTTGTCGTTGATAGCCAGACTGAACTTCACCTGCTAATAATGCGAAATGATTAAATGCAGAAACAATGAGGTGAGTATGTTTTAAAGAAGGATCCGATTTAAATTTTAAACTGGCTTGATAATGAATAGAGTGATCTTCTGTAACAGTGTTAATGCAGCGACGTTCGTTGATCACGCTGGTGCTTACCGCACTTCCTACTGCGCTGCCGGCAAGAAAACCGCAGGCGGTTAATAAAGGGATTACTACTAGCAATACGGCTAATAATTTTTTCACTTAAGATTCTCCTTCGTGATCAGGAAAAAGCTGCTGATCGATTAAGCCAGACAAACAATGTAAGAACAAAAGATGTGTTTCTCGGATGCGTGCAGTTGCGTAAAAGGGAGCGCGTAATTCAATATCATCAGGATGTAGAGAAGCGGCAATATCGCCCCCCTCATAACCTGTGAAAGCAATCACATGCATGCTGCGATCATGTGCTGCTTCAATGGCGCGTAAAATATTGGGGTCGTTTCCATGGGTAGAAATCACCAAAAGGGTGTCGTCTTTTTCACCCAAAGCACGAATTTGTTTTGAAAATAAATCAAGAAAACTATAATCGTTGGCAATGGAGGTTCCTAAAATGGGATCAGATGTTAATGCAAGGGCGGGTAAACTTGGGCGTTCTACTTCAAAATGATTTAACATATTGCTTACAAAATAGTGTGTCAGTGCAGCGGAGCCTCCGTTGCCGCAACACAATATTTTATGACCTTCCAATAAGCTTTGTGCGATGAGGGATCCTGCATTGGCGACAGTGATAGGCAAATGTTCTGAAAGTTGAGTTTTAATTTGAAAACTTTCATTAAAATGGTGTTTGACATAGTCTACGATATCCATGTATACCCCGGCAGTTTTAAAGAAATTGGATTTTACCAGAAAAAATCAGAAGAAGGGGGCTGTTTTTTTTGTAAAATCTCTTATTATTTAAGTTTTATTTTTGATAATAGACTTCTTTCGAAACACAGTATTTTGTGTTGAGAGCAAGGCGCATTGTAGGGCGTGTCCCTAAAGATTTTTCTCGGCTGCAAAAAGACGAAGTTTCGAAAGAAGTCTAATGAACTATACGGTTATAAAAAAACTTCCTTGTGCGGAAGATATCATCCATGCCATCCCGCTTTCTTATAAAAATCAGAGGGCGATTCAAGCGCATCGTCGAGAAATAAAATCACTCCTCTTGGGAAGTGACTCGCGTCTTTTAATCATCGTAGGCCCTTGTTCTGCCTGGCCTAAAGAAGCTGTTTTAGAGTATGCAGAACGTTTGGCAGTGCTAAATACAAAAGTGAAACATGCCTTGAAGTTAGTGATGCGTGTGTACACACAAAAACCCAGAACCACGACAGGATGGACGGGAACATTGTATCAGCCTGACCCTTTGTCAGTGCCTGATGTCGAGGCGGGGTTGCGTTATGCGCGCCAAACGATGATAGGCGTGATTGACTTGGGTTTAGCCATTGGGGCAGAAGCGCTTTTCACGCACCATAGAAAAGGATTTTTAGAATTATTATCGTGGGTGGCGATAGGTGCGCGCAGCAGTGAAAACCCCGAGCACCGTATGCTTGCCTCATCAGTAGATATTCCGGTTGGTTTGAAAAATCCAACGCATGGCTCATTGATGGCGGCGGTTAATAGTGTATTGGCGGCACAATCAAGTCATACAGCAGTTTTAGAGGATGCAGAAATAAAGACGCAGGGTAACCCTTACGCGCATCTTGTTTTACGTGGCGGAAATAACATGCCAAATTATTCATTGTCTCATCTTTCGACGGTTAATAGATTATTAGCAATGTATGGGATAAAACACCCTTCTATTTTAATTGATGTGAGTCATGAAAATAGTATTCGTCACGGAATAGCTGATTTTCGGTTGCAAGAAGAGATTGTTTTTACGATAATCGAGAGCCTTAAAGATCGATCGGATTTAAAAAAAAGCGTAAAAGGTTTCATGGTAGAAAGTTTTTTAAAAGAAGGAAAACAAAAAATTGATCTAGAAACGAGGTCGATAGATTTAGGTGGCTTATCGATTACAGACCCGTGTTTGGGTTGGGAGCAGACAGAAAAATTGTTGTTAGTACTGAGCGAGGCGCATCGATGATAAAGAAATTCATTTTAACAATATTATTAAGTTTATTTATTCCAGGTTTTGTTTATGCGGGAGAAGAAGGGGCTGAAAGTATTAGCGTTGAGAACAAAACACCTTTTCATTTTCTAGGATCACAAATCGTAAACTTCTTTTTTGTGTATTCGCGTGATGATTTTTTTATTGCGCCTAACTCAGAAATAAAGAGAGTATTGAGTGATGCAATGTTTGAGCCTGCTTTTTTGTTATCGACGCAGAACCAATCAAAAGAGCTTTGTTTTTTTAGTGGAATTGATGGCGAGTTTCAAGTAACGATTACCTACAATGGATGTGATCAAAAAAATCCTCATTGCGTAATTTATTGTAATTCAAATATTGGCAGAGACGAAGTAACGGTGAATTATGCAGATCTTGTTACTTAAAAGTAGCCTGGCAAGCACCGATAGGCGCGAAGATCCAGGAATAAGCAATCTAAAAATGAGTGCAACAAACTCATAACACAAAAAGGCAATTTTTAGAGGTGCACTTAAGCAAACTTTCTGTACTTCTTCATTGGGCTGTCTTCCGATCAGGATAAGGGCTTGAATAAGATTGCGATGAGGCACCTTCCCTTGTCGAACCAGATGAAGACGATGACGATGAAGCGCCGTTTTCAGTGGGAGGAGTTCGATAAAAACGAGCATCCGCATAACCACCCCTCGCATTGTCGGATGAACTTGAGTGAGTATTATCACGAGGAGAGGGAGACCGTCGTCCTTCTCTTTCTTTTCTTTTATTCATTTCTTGTGTGAGTTGATCTAAGGTTGATTGCATGGCCTCCACCTTCGCCCTCAATTCGTCCGAATCTTGCTGTACTTTTACTTTTTGCAGATTTGGTTGCGCCTGTTTTAACTCCTGCGTCATCTTTTCATATGCTTCCGCTTCTTCTTCATATACTTCCGCTTCTTCTTGATATGCTTGTGTTAATTCTTTTGATGCTTGTGCTGTTTCTTTTGATGCTTGTGCTAACTTTTCTGATGCGTCCGCCGCTCTTCCTGATGCGTCCGCCGCTCTTCCTGATGCTTGTGCTGATTCTTCATATGCTTGTGTTGATTCTTTATATGCTTGTGTTGATTCTTTTGATGTTTGTGCTGATTCTTTTGATGCTTGTGCTGATTCTTTTGATGCTTGTGCTTGTCTTTCTAAAGCTTGCTTAAGTTCTTCTGAGCGTTGAATCGAGAGCTCCTCTAGCTTTTGAATTTTCTCTTCACGATATGTTTTTAAATATTGAATAAATTGCTTCGTTTTTTCGCTCAGATCGCTTTCTCGCCTCTTCCCTGCTCGTAGTGCCACAAATTCATTCAGCGCGCTCGAAGAAAAAAAATTTAACTCTTGCATCAAATCAGTTGAAACTCGATTTTCTTCGCAATGATGATCAGAATGGTACCTAAGCTGAAGCATACGTAAAACATTTCGCAGTTTTAATTGGAGAATATCAATCTCATCATCTGTAAATTCTTTATTTTGACGTCTTTGATCATCAATAAAATCACCTGTGCCTTTTACCAGTTGATAAAGCGCCTCTTGATCTTCTTCGAATTGTTTTTGTAATATTTTTTCTTTGCTTCGCCCTTCTTTGCTTTCTCTCACATCCTTAAAACTAGCCAGTAGAACTCCATATTTTTTCATCCAAATTTCAAGAAGAGGAGGGGGGCCAGAAGAAGTAGTTGTGAATATTGAGGCGCTTTCTTTCCTAGATGCTAACGGCAGCTCAGTGAGTGTCGCTTCTGTTTGTATATCGAGGCATTCTAAAAATTTACAAACTGCTATTCTCTTGTTTTGCCACCAGCTTTGAATGGAAGAAGAGAAACGTTCTTTTGTTTCGTAATAAGAATTAATTTCTGATAATTTTAATTGAACAAAATTTTCTCGTACTTCACAAGTAATCTCTGTAAGCGTGCTCAGATGCGCCTGGGCTTCTTTTGCAAGTAATTCATCGTTTTCTTGAAGCGTCTCTAAATAATTTGAGATCTTTTCACGATGCTGACTGATTTCTTTTTCAAAGAAGGCATAATCAGTTTGGCGGTTCATCATGTCTTGATTGACTGAGGTTCCTTCACTGCAGACAGGCCATTGATGTCCCAGCTTTTTCTTGATTCTTTCAATAACGTCACTTATGTGACCTAATAAACTCATTCCGTTACTTGAATCATTTTTTCTTTGACAATCCACCACAACAAG
>Ga0156273_119_pt1 | contig 35633 bp, 43 predicted proteins | sample RifCSPlowO2_12_FD_107922 | JGI IMG/M metagenome (GOLD analysis project Ga0156273, IMG submission 107922) | Gammaproteobacteria bacterium RIFCSPLOWO2_12_FULL_38_14 | reverse complement strand
GAAGAAGTGCATGATTGGTATGATGAAGTTTGGGCCTTGCGTGATGATGTAGAGCGTATTGAGGCGAAGCTGTTGATATTAGAAGAATCTAGTTAAACCCAGTAGAAAATACAGAAATTACGTAGCCACACCTGTGCTGTCGTTGCGAGAAAAACACATCCCTTATTTCAAAAAGAAGAGAAATCCTTCTTGTGTTTTTCGTGGCAATCCAGAGCTGAGTTCTTATTTAGTAGTGCACTAGATTGTCTTTCAAAAATGCGTGAATCTTCGTGTTGCTGCGATCAGAGAAGTTTATGAAATACAGTCTAAAGATCTTGTTCATGATATAAAAGACAAAATGATCCAAGAACCCAACTTTTTTGAAGAGGGGGGCTCTTGGGCACATTCTCTTTGTGTTATGAATGAGTTTTATACCATCGCTAAGATGACGCATCTCCCTTTTTCTAATGATCTTAAATTATTGTATATTGATGTTTGTAATGAGGCAGGATCAAAGGTTTCTCTGCGGGATCAAAATCTAAAAAAAGAATTTGAAATCGAGTTATCGACTGTCAAAAGCCCTACATTAAAAATGTGACGCAAAGTTAATGCCGTCTTTGTGCTGCGAGTGTTTGTATCTTCATGGAAGGAGTATAGAAAAACGCATATCTTCTGAGATGAGAGAAGAAGCCGCGCTGATACCGTTCACATTATTATTAAATCAAATTATTGCTGATGTGCCTGCTTTGTTGATCATTAATTTTAAAAAAACCCAAGCTCTTAAGGGTTGAAATTTGTCACAAAATTTACTATAATTTGTGACAAATTGGGGGTCCCTAATGAAAGCTATTCAAACTATTCGCACTTATATTAATTCCTTGCCTAGGGGTAAACCTTTTATGGCAAGTTCCTTGCGAAACAGGGCTTCTTCTGAAAATATCCGCCAAATATTATCTCGGCTTGTAAAGAAAGGGGAGCTTTGTCGTGTAACGAGAGGTGTTTTTGTAAAACCTAAAGAAGTGCCTTATCTAGGAAAAGTATTACCTGCGCCTGAAGAAATTATTAAAATGATCTCTAAAAAATCAGGCGAAATGATTACTGTTCATGGCGCTGAAGCCGCAAGAAGATTGCAGCTAAGTACGCAGACACCTGTGAAACCTATTTTTTATACCACAGGATATTCCAGGCACATCAAGATAGAGAATACTCAAGTTATTCTCAAGCATAGGAGTCATCGAAAGTTAGTGAAGCCAGGAACTCTGGTTGGTTTAGTCATTTCTGCATTGTGGTATATGGGAAAAAAGCATGTAAATACTATTGTAATTAAAAAAATAAAAAATCAAATTTCTCCTGAACAATTTACTGAAGTACTTAAAAATGTGAATCGAATGCCAGCTTGGATGGCTCAGAATTTTTCTGCTTATCAGAAGGATCAAAAACATGTCAGATAGTTTTTTTTCTTTAGCTAAGAAAATCCAGCGAGACATATTGAGTGGGGCGGGAATAAAACTAAAAACACGATCATTTATCTTGGAAAAAGATATTTGGATATGTTGGGTTTTAAAAAAATTATTTTCATTGCCAGCAACGATGTCATTTAAGGGGGGCACCTCGCTTTCTAAAGTTTATGGACTGATTAGAAGATTTTCAGAGGATTGTGATATCACCTTTGATTATCGTAACTTTATATCAGAAGAAGCTTTACTCGCAGGGCTAAGTAAAACGGCTTTAAAAAAGTTAAGTCAATCATTGAAAATGGTAGTAAAGCAATATTCATATAACGTTGTGTTACCTTATTTTCAAGACAGAATAAAAGAAGAATTTAAAAATGAAAATTTTAAAATTACGCTCAGTGATGATGGAGAACAACTAAGGATTTATTATCCAAGCTTGTTTAATGAAACTGAAAGTTATTTGAAAGATCATGTTTTTATTGAATTTGGTGGGAGAAATAGTGCTAAGCCGAGTGAAACACATATTGTGAAAACAACCCTTTCTCAAGTTGTTGACGACATCGATTTGCCTATCGCAAAAGTGCAGGTACTTTCACCCTTGCGTACTTTTTGGGAGAAAGCTACGTTAATGCACGTGGCATGTCATAGAGGGAATTTATCTGATAGCCCAGACCGATTTTTTCGGCATTGGTATGATCTTGCTATGTTAACTCAATCATGGGTGGGTGAAACAGCGATTCATGAACGAAAGTTACTTGAGGATGTTGTTTATCATAAATCTCTTTTTTTTAATTCTAGCTATGCTTGTTATGACGATTGTTTAAATAAAAATATAAAATTGATCCCAAGCGAAGAAGAGATAAAGAAATTAGAAGATGATTTTTCTAAAATGAAAGAATCAGCGATGTTTTATGAAACACCTTTATCATTCCATGAAATTATTGATGTTCTCAAAAAACTAGAAGAAAAAATTAATACGTAATTTATCTATGGTTAGCTTCAACTTGAGCTGGCGAAATATGCTGCTTGGGCATATGCTTCGCTCGCTTCTGCTACGGTCTTGTCAGAACTTTAAATTTCTAATTTTTATATGCGCTGGCCGTGTCAGAGAAGTTTATGAAATACAATCTAAAGATCTTGTTCATGATATAAAAGACAAAATGATCCAAAAACCCAACTTTTTTGAAGAGGGGGGCACTGGGGCACATTCTCTTCGTGTTATGAATGAGTTTTATGCCATCGCTAAGATGACGCATCTCCCTTTTTCTGATGATCTTAAATTATTGTATATTGATGTTTGTAATAAGGCAGGTTCAAAGATTTCTCTGCGGGATCAAAATTTAAAAAAAGAATTTGAAAGCGAGTTATCGAGCGTCAAAAGCTCTACCTTAAAAAAATGAGGGTCGAGCAGATGTTGCTGCTGTGCTACTCGACGATGCAGAGGATGATGCGCTGGATAATCGGACGGCTGATTCAGCTTGGGTAACTTGAATTTTTAATTTTGTAATAAAGCAGTACCAAGCACCAAAATCGTCTCTCAAACTTTGACTTGCATTGCTTGGTAGAGAATCCCATGATGTTTTTTCTAGGCAGGCAATTAAATCTTTAAGCAGTGTGAGCCAGGTATTTTGTTTGTCGACAGATTGATGACGAAAGCTATCAATGCTCTCTTGAAAATAAATAGCTACCATATCTGAGGGGGAAATAGAGGTGTTTGTGACAAGCTCTAATGTGGAAATGATGAAATGGCTTAGTTCAGGAGCAATCTCTACTAGTTGCTGTCCATAGTCCTCTACTAACATCGGACCGTTGTTTTTCTCTAGGTTACGAAAAAGTTCTTGCCATAGACGGATGTAATTTTCTGGATTATTCAGGCCTAATGTAATTAATATTTTTCGGTCAAGAGAAGTCAGTTTTGTGGCTACATTTTTTAAAAGTAGTGTAAATAATTTTTCTGAAGAAGCTAAAAATTCGTGGCTGAAATCATGAGTAGAAGCAAGGTGAGATAGGCTTTCGGTCTGTTTAACCCTAGGTTTTGGTAATTTTTTTAAGAAAGATTCTGTTTTTTTACGGAAGGCATAAAATATTTTTTCACAAATATCTTGTATTTTTTCAGCATGAGATAATATGTCACTTTCATGTCCTGCCAGCAAATAAGGAGGTATTTTTTCTGTTACTTCTCTTTTTATTAAGACAGCGTCGCCCCCAAAAAGAGAAGGAATTTTTTTTATATAACTTTCGGGTGTTCCTTCTCCTAAGAATTTTTTTATTTCTTCAAAAAATTCTGGAGAATCGCTCGCAATTAAAGAAGATAGTCGAGTTATATTATTAATCAGATCTTCGGTTAACGTAAAAAGTCTATCAAGAGGCGAGAGGGTATTGCTAGCTTGAAATTTTAGTCGAGTGTTGAAAGTATGTTGTAGCCATGAACTCCATGATTTCTTTAGCTCTTCTTTTTCTTTTTCTAATTGTTGCTGTAATACTTGTAATTCTTTATCTAGATTTTCTTGTTCCGAACGATAAGACGAAGGGAAAAACATGCTGGCTCCTGAAAATAAAAAATGGGCTAAAGTTTTCAAATTTGAATCATATATTAACCTGTTTTGATAATTTTTCAACCATTTTATTTGTTTTTTAAGGATTATTGGGGATGACAGCCTCGTTTAACTGTCTTCTTAAGATCTTCCCCACGGGAGTTTTGGGCAGAGACTCACGAAATTCAATAAAATGTGGAATTTTGTAACCGGTTAGTTGAGAACGACAATAAGCAATGATCTCTTCTTCTGTGAGAGAAGGATCTTTTTTAACGATGAATGCTTTGATCGCTTCACCAGAGGCGGCATCTTTAATGCCTATAACACCAGATTCTAAAATTTTGGGATAGGTATTTAAAACTTCTTCGATTTCATTAGGATAAACATTAAAACCTGAAACTAAGATCATTTCTTTTTTTCTGTCGATTAATTTAATAAATCCCTTTTCTGTTATTAAAGCGATATCCCCTGTTTTAAGCCAAGCATCAGGGGTGAGTACTTTTGCTGTTTCTTCGGCTTGCTTCCAATAACCTTTCATGACTTGAGGTCCTTGCACCCATAGTTCGCCTATCTGATTGATCGATAGCTCATTGCCCTCATCGTCACGAATGCTCACGTTCGTGGAAGGAATGGGAAGCCCAATCGTATTATTGTGAGCAGTGAGATTAAGCGGATTGATGGTGACAGCCGGGCAGGTTTCAGTAAGCCCATAAGCTTCTAATAAGGGTTTTCCTGTAACCGCTTCCCAACGCTCAGCCACACTGTTATTAACGGCCATGCCGCCGCCTAAGGTTAATTTCATATGACTGAAATCACAGTTCTTAAATTTTGGGTGATTTAATAAGGCGTTGAAAAGCGTGTTTACGCCGGTGAGCGTGCTAAATTTTGCATGCGCAATTTGTTTTATTAACGTTTTCAAATCACGCGGATTTGTGATTAAAATATTTTTTGCGCCCAGCGCGATAAAAGTCAAACAATTCGCTGTTAGTGAAAAAATATGATAGAGCGGGATTGCTGTGACAATGATTTCCTTTTTTTCTGTCATAAAAGGATCAATCCATGCATTGTTTTGTAATATGTTGGAAATCATATTGCGATGCGTCAACATAGCGCCTTTGGCAATGCCTGTTGTGCCACCGGTATATTGTAAAAAAGCAATATCCTGACGCGCGATTGCGACAGGATCTAAAGTTAATTGAGCGCCTTCTTTTAACGTATTTTTAAAAGCAATAAAAGGAAATGAAATCAGTGGGATTGTTTTCTTAATATATTTTAATATGACATGCATGAGGGTGGCTTTTAGAGGGGGGAAGAGATCGCCAAAGCGTGTGACGAGGATATGTTTTACAGACATTTTATGGAGTGATGCTTCTACGGTGTGAGCGAAATTTTCTAACACAAGCAACGCACTCACGTCCGCATCATTAATTTGATGAACTAATTCTCGTGGGGTATAGAGAGGGTTCACATTGACAACGATCAAGCCTGCACGTAAAGCACCGATAAAAGCCACGGGGTATTGCAGTAAGTTAGGGAGCATAATGGCAAAGCGTTCCCCCTTTTTTAATTTTAATTTTTTTTGCAAATAGGCTGCGAAATTTTTTGATAGTTTATCTAAAGTCCCGTATGACATGACTGTATTATAATTAGAAAAAGCAGGTAAATTATGATATTTTTCCATGTTGCTTGTGAGGAGATCTACAAGCGAGCTGTATTGATCAGGATTAATTTCATAAGGGACGCCCTGAGGGTAAGAATTTAACCAAATCTTTTCCATGCTTGTCTTTCCTTTAGGGATGCAGAATATGATAGGACTTATGCAAAACACAAAATATAAGGCTTAATGCTTATGGACACAATCTCTGAAACGATAATTTCACAAACCCAAGCTTTTCAACTCAAAGGGAGCTTATTCACATTAACTGCAATACAGTTACATACGACGCAGCTTGATTTGATTCGGACGCAGCTTTCACAACAAGCACAACGCTCCCCTGATTTTTTTAAAAATATCCCGGTGATTATTGAATTACAGAAAGTAAATGCCAGCGATATCAGCTTAAATTTCGATGAACTCAAGCTTCTTTTTGGTGAATTTGGTTTAATTCCCGTGGGCGTACGAGGAGGGAATGCATTACAAATAGAGGCGGCGATGCAAATGGGGTTTGCGATTCTATCGAATTCAAATCATCAAAATCAGGAATTATATTCAAAGAAATATCAGACAAAAACAAAACTTGTGGCACATCCTGTGCGTTCAGGACAGCAGATTTATGCCAAGCACGCGGATTTAATTGTAACGGCGCCTGTGAGTGCAGGCGCAGAATTGTTAGCAGATGGACATATCCATGTTTATGGTATTTTACGTGGACGTGCTTTAGCGGGTGTTTCCGGAGACAAATCGGCTCGCATTTTCTGCCGAAGTTTATCTGCCGAATTAGTTTCTATCGCGGGATATTACTGGGTAAATGAAGATTTGAAAGTGCCATTTGATCGTGAAGGGGTACAAATTTATTTAAAAGAAGATCGATTACAACTAGGAGCTCTGTAATTTCGTGGAATATAAAGACTATTATAAAATTTTAGATGTTGAGCGCGGTGCTTCATTAGAAGAAATTAAAAAATCTTATCGTCGCTTAGCGAGAAAATATCACCCCGATGTCAGTAAAGAAAAAAACACAGAAGAAAAATTTAAAGACGTGGGCGAAGCTTACGATGTCTTGCAAGATCCTAAAAAACGAGAAGCCTATGATCGTTTAGGTAATCAATGGAAGGCCGGTGAACAATTCACGCCGCCGCCAGGATGGCAATTTGAAAATGGATTTTCAGGTGCGAATTTTTCAGAAGGAGAGGCTTCTGCCTTCAGTGATTTTTTTGCAAGTTTGTTTGGTGGCGGGGTTCCTTTTGAATTTTCATCGCGACGTGCACACACACATCAGCGCCAACGTCCGCCGATGCGTGGTCAAGATATTCATACAAAATTAACAGTAACATTAGAGGATGTATTTCAAGGTGCAACAAAAGAATTAAGCTTGGCGTTGCCAGGACAAGTTTCTCCAAAAACCTTACGCGTTAAAATTCCCAAAGGTATTTTAGAAGGGCAACAAATTCGTCTTGCCGGGCAAGGTGCATCTGCTTATCAAGGAGGGCAAGCGGGCGATCTTTTTATCGAAGTGACGTATGCGCCCCATTCTTTATTTAACATTGAAAAATCTGATATTTATTTAAAAACACCGATCACGCCATGGGAAGCAGCCTTGGGGGCGAGTATCTCAGTGCCCACCCTGGGAGGGCAAGTGGAAGTAAAAATTCCCGCAGGTACGCAAAGCGGGCAGAAGCTGAGATTAAAAGGCAGGGGTATTCCTTCAAAAACACTAGGTGATCAATATCTTTTATTAGAAATTATGACGCCACCGGCCAACACAGAAGAGATAAAGCAATTTTATAAAACGATGGAAACGACATTACCTTTTGATCCGCGCAAAGGATGGTAATCATGAAAGAATTAATGCAAGGTGAGTTACTCGATGAAGATGTGTTGATGAGCATAAATGACTTAAGTCACTTATGTCATATTGAGCCCCACTTTATCATAGAGCTTGTTGAGTATGGTGTATTGGAACCGCGTGTAGATCAGAGAGAAGAATTGTTTTTTTCTGGAGAAAACATCGGACGCATTCAAACGATTTTGCGTTTAACGCAAGATTTAGAAGTCAATCTTTCGGGTGCAGCTGTCATTGTTGAGTTGTTGGAAGAGTTAGACAAACTACGTAGCAAAATACACTGTTTAGAGCGACACTTTAACTCAAAGTGAAAACACAGTATCATCAAAAAATCCATTATTAAAAAATAAGGACATTGTTTTATGGCGAAGATTATTGTTGTGACCTCTGGGAAAGGGGGAGTAGGAAAGACAACCTCTAGCGCTGCAATCTCGACGGGTCTTGCTTTGCGTGGTTTTAAAACGGTTGTGATTGATTTTGATGTGGGATTACGAAATCTAGATTTAGTCATGGGTTGCGAGCGTCGTGTGGTTTATGATCTGATCAATGTTGTTAATGGCGAATCGAGCTTAAGACAATCTTTAATTAAAGATAAGCGCACAGAAAATCTTTATATCCTTCCTGCTTCTCAAACGCGTGACAAAGATGCGCTAACAAAAGAAGGGGTAGAGCGTGTTATCAACGAATTGCGAAATGACTTTGATTACATTGTTTGTGATTCGCCGGCGGGTATTGAAAAGGGCGCCATGATGGCTTTGTATTTTTCTGATATTGCGATAGTTGTCACGAATCCTGAAATTTCTTCTGTCAGAGATTCAGATCGCATATTAGGGATCTTATCAAGCAAATCGCGTCGTGCGGAGCAAGGGATGGACGGGGTTGTCGAACATTTATTATTGACGCGTTATTCCCCTGAGCGTGTTGTCAGAGGCGACATGTTAAGTGTAGAAGACGTTAAAGAAGTGTTGGCGATTCCTTTATTGGGTGTGATACCTGAATCACCTGCTGTATTACGTGCCTCTAACTCAGGCGAGCCTGTGATTTTAGATGCGCCCAGTGATGCAGGGCAAGCTTATGCGGATGCGGTTTCGCGTTTATTAGGAGAGACTGTACCTTTTCGTTTTATCAAACCGCAAAAGAAAGGGATTTTTCGCCGTTTATTTGGTAAGGCAGAGGAGACGACCGTATGACATTAGTAGATTTTCTAGAAAAATTGCTTGCGCGTTCTCGCAAAGGACACAACACTGCCAAACTTGCCAAAGAACGTTTACAAATTATTGTTTCGCACGAAAGAAAGCAAAGCAGTCCTGATTTTCTGCCCTTGTTACAACAAGAATTAATTAATGTGATTGCCAAATACGTCAAGATTGACAAAGATCAAGTTAAAGTTGAGCTTGAACGTTCAGGTGATTGTTCCATCCTCGAACTCAATGTCACCCTCCCTTCTTCCAAAATGGAAATGGAAAACACAGCTTAAAAGCACAACTAATACAAAATTTTTGACAAAAACACTCTCTTAGTCTAAAATTTTTGACATATTTCCTTGAAAAATGCTTTTTAATGAAAAAAATTTCACAAAACACCTGGCCTGAAATAGTTTTTTCTTCTTCTGACAGTGCCGAATCGCAAGCCATTCACCGTGCGGTAAAAGTAGGTGTTTTACGTAAAATAGCCCCGCGTGTTTACACTTCAAATTTCCATGACGCCATAGAAAAAATCATTTTACGTCATCATTGGTTGATTGTTTCCACGCTTTTCCCGGGAGCTGTTATCAGTCATCGTACTGCACTTGAGATGAGGCCATCAAAAAACAACCTTGTTCTTACTTATAAATACAATAAGAAAATAACGCTTCCTGGATTGACAATCCGATTCATAAAAGGGCTGGGGCCTCAAAAAGGAGATACTGCTTTTTTAAAAAATCTTTATTTCGCGTCGCAGGCACGTGCCTTGCTTGAGAATTTACAGCCGAGTCGAAAAAAAGATAATTTCGAAAAAACGGTATCTCATCAAGAAATAGAAGCGTTGCTTGATAAAATATGCCGCGTATACGGCATAAAAGAACTTAACATTCTTCGTGATAAAGCAAAGGTGCTTGCTGAAAAATTAAAAATGAAAAAAGAATTTAAAGCTCTTGATGATTTAATAGGTGCTTTTCAAGGTACAAAAAATAAAAAACATTTGAAATCACCTGTTGCGCGTGCACGAGCACGAGGCCTCCCTTATGATCCTGTTCGATTAGTTTTGTTTGCAGATTTAGCGGCACATATTAAAAAAAGTATATTGCCCATCATAGATGAAAAGAGAGTTAGTAAGGAATCATTAAAAAATTTAGCTTTTTTTGAGGCTTATTTTTCAAATTATATTGAAGGAACGGAGTTTGAAATTTCTGAAGCTTCTGAGATTATTTTTCATCATAAAATTATCTTCGGACGCGCTGAAGACTCGCATGATATTCTGGGCACTTTTGAAATTGTTTCGAATACTCAAGAGATATCTTGTGTTCCAGATTGCCCTGAGCGGTTAATTCAATTATTACAGCATCGTCATAAGAAATTACTTTCCGTGCGTGAAGACAAACATCCTGGAAAATTTAAATTAAAAACCAACCGTGTTGGAAATACAGTATTTGTTGAACCTGAATTAGTGAGAGGAACAATAGAAGAAGCGTTCAAGTTATATGAAAGTTTAGCGCCGGGGTTGCCGAGAGCTTGCTTTATGATGTTTTTGGTTTCAGAAATACATCCTTTTACGGATGGGAATGGACGGCTTGCGCGTATCATGATGAACGCTGAATTAGTCCATGAAAAACAAGTGCGCATTATTGTTCCGACAGTGTACCGAGAAGATTATTTATTAGCATTGCGTCGTTTAAGCCGGAGTCATGATCCTGACCCTTATCTTCGAATGTTGCTTCGCGCCCAATTATTTACATCCAGAATCGACTTCTCACAATATATAAAAGCCTTGCATCAATTAGAAAAATGTCATGCTTTTGACCTGCCGCAGGATGCAAAATTAAAAATTAATCCACTTTGATTTTTTGAAAAATTGAAAAAAATTAAAATTAGGACTATACTCCTAAAATAATGTATTTTTTTGGGAGTATAGTCCTAATGCTAGATTCTCTTAAATTGATTTTTGAGCGATTATTAGCGAATGTAAAGATAGACCATTACCGGTTTTTGTACCATAACTTTGATTTAAGTAATCGATTGATTGGTTTGGTGGGACCCCGGGGTGTAGGAAAAACAACGCTTTTACTTCAACTCATTAAAAATCACTTAATCAACAAAAAACGTGTATTCTATTTTTCAGCTGATCACATTTATTTTGAAAAAATATCCTTGTATAAGTTTATTGAAGAAATGTACCTTACGGAAGGTACGGAAATATTTTTTATTGATGAAATACATAAGTACCCGCGCTGGGATCGTGAGTTAAAGAATTTATATGATGGATTTCCGAAGTTACGTTTGATCTTCTCGGGTAGTTCAAGTCTGGATTTAGTAAAAGGAAGTTATGATTTATCCAGGCGTGCAAAGATGTATTATTTGCCGGGGATGTCATTTAGAGAATACTTGAATTTTAGTTTAGAAGAAAATTTAAAATCTTTCTCATTCAACGAATTCCTTGAGAATTACAAGAAGTTGGACTCAATTATTGCGAAGGTTCCAAAAATAAAAGGGCATTTTCAAGCGTATTGCAGTCATGGATTTTATCCTTTCTTGTTTGAGGACCCCTTGAGTTATCATGAAAGAATATGGCGTGTTATAGAAAAGACGATTTATGAAGATGTCTCTGGATTTTATAGTTTAAAAACAGAAAATCTACATATTTTTAAAAAAATATTATTTTTTATTGCAGGGATCAAACCGGGTGGTGTATCTATTCATAATCTTGCAAAGAATCTTTCGGTAGATGATAAAACCATTTTAAATTACTTGAATATATTGCAAGAATCAGGGCTTGTTACGATGATTTATCCTGCCGGCGTAGGCAATCAGAGTTTAAGACGACCTGAGAAATTCTTTTTAAGTAATACAAACTTATATTTTTCACTTGAATCACAATTGTCTAGCCATGATAGTGAGTTGGGTACGATACGAGAATTGTTTTTTCTGCAATCATTGACGGGTGCAGGTATAGATGTCTCTCATAGTAAGTCGGGGGATTTTGCAGTAGTAAAAACGATTTTTGAAATAGGTGGAAAGAACAAAACGCAAAAACAAATAAAAGGACTCAAGCAAGCGTTTATTGTAAAGGATGACATTTTTATTTCGCGAGGCCGTGAAATACCGCTGCTTTTTTTTGGGTTTTTGTATTAGTTGTTCGTGGGAAACGCGGCCTGTAATGATAAAAGCGGAGTGTAGCCTGTAACTCGCTGCGCGAATTACAGGAAATGATTTTATCAAACCTCAGCTAAATTCCCTTTTTTCTCTAACCACTCTCGACGATCAGTCGCCCGTTTTTTTGCAAGCAACATATCTAACATTTTTAAGGTTTCTTCTTCATTATCGAGTGTCAGTTTGAGCAAGCGTCGCGTATCAGGTGCCATGGTGGTTTCGCGCAATTGCAAAGGATTCATTTCACCTAAACCTTTGAAGCGTTGAACGGAAGGTTTCACTTTTTTATTTGTTGCAAGTCTGTCTAAAATTCCTTTTTTTTCATCTTCATCTAAAGCGTAAAAGACCTCTTTGCCCGCATCAATGCGGTATAAGGGAGGAAGCGCTACAAATAAATGGCCGGCATCGACCATGCCACGAAAATGTTTTGTGAAGAGAGCACAAAGCAAGGTTGCGATGTGTAAACCATCTGAATCGGCGTCGGCCAGAATACAAATTTTTTGATACCGCAAATTTTCTAAATGATTTGAACCGGGGTCAATGCCAATCGCAATGGCGATGTCATGAACTTCTTGTGATGCCAGTACTTGATTGGAAGAGATTTCCCAGGTATTTAAAATTTTTCCGCGCAGCGGCATCACGGCTTGAAATTCACGATCGCGTGCTTGTTTTGCAGAGCCGCCAGCAGAATCACCTTCCACTAAAAATAATTCAGTACGCGCGGGATCTTGCAATGTGCAATCGGCTAATTTTCCAGGTAAAGCAGGGCCTTGTGTAATCTTTTTGCGTTCTATTTTTTTGCTTTGACGCAATCGTTTTTCGGCGTTACTGATGATGAATTCTGCCAAGGACTTTGCCAAAAGCACGTGTTGATTCAACCACAAACTAAAAGCATCTTTTAGGGTGCCTTGTACAAACGCCGCTGATTCGCGTGAAGTTAAACGTTCTTTGGTTTGGCCGGAAAACTGAGGGTTTTGCATTTTGACTGAAAGAACATAATGGCAGTGTTCCCACGCATCCTCTGGCGTCAGTTTCAAGCCACGCGGCAATAAGTTATGTAATTCACAAAACTCACGTAGCGCATCTAATAATCCGGAGCGAAGCCCATTAACGTGTGTGCCGCCTTGCAAAGTAGGAATGAGATTCACATAACTTTCCATCACTCCTTCATCTGCTTCATTGTCAGGTAACCAACACAAAGCCCAATCCACTTCCTCGCCTTCTCCTTTAAATGATCCGGTGAAAGATTCGGGCGGTAAACACGGATTTTGTTTGATGGCTTCTGTTAAGTAATCTAATAAACCGTGATCATAATGCCAGCTGATTTCTTCTTTTGTATTTAAATCTTTTAGATGGACAGACAAGCCTGGACACAGAACGGCTTTAGCGCGTAGCAAGTGTTTGAGCTTAGGCAAAGATATTTTGATGGAATCAAAATATTTTTCTTCGGGCCAAAAGCGAATTGTTGTACTTGAATTGCGTTTTGAAGAAGTATCGACGACTTTTAATTCGCTGGCTTTATCGCCGTGTGTAAAACGCATGTGATAGGTTTTTCCATCTCGCTTTACCCACACTTCCAATTTTTTTGAAAGTGCATTGACAACGGATACGCCCACGCCGTGCAAGCCACCTGAAAATTGATAATTTTTGTCATTGAATTTTCCGCCGGCGTGCAGACGTGTGAGGATGAGCTCCACGCCTGAAATTTTTTCTTCGGGATGTTTATCGACGGGCATACCGCGTCCATCGTCTTCTACCTCGATAGAACCATCGATGTGAAGCGTGACATGAAGTTGTGTCGCGTGACCTGACAAGGCTTCATCCACGCTGTTATCCACGACTTCTTGAATTAAGTGGTTGGGGCGTGTGGTATCGGTATACATCCCTGGGCGTTTTTTTACAGGGTCTAAGCCGCTTAAAACCTCAATGGCCTTTGCTGTGTAGGAAGAAGCGCTCATTTAAAAATTCCAAATTATTAAGGTTTTATTAAGTTTAGTGAGCTTTATTAGAAAAGCAATAAATTAATTATTTGTTTTTTCAAATAATAACTTCAATTTCATATTGATTTAAGGTGGGGCCACTATAATAAAACACATTGAATGATAAACAGAGAGAGAGTTTTTATGCTGACTGATAAAGAAAGAAGTGATAGCTTTAGTTCTACTAGTAGTGGAACAACGGCGCCTTCATCTCCTTCGTCATCTCCTCTTATTCCTGATTCTGAAGAAGAATTTAATAGAATTGATAAGGCTTCTCGGAAAGTCTTTGGATATGCTAATCAAACGGAAAGTAAGCCAATGGAGAGTAACCAAGCGAACAGCCAAACGGAAAGTAAGCCGGCTACGCAAGTGTTGGCTCAGATTTTAGATAATGCGATTAAAGTCTTAAAGAAATATAACAATAATCTTGGTGTAGCGGGTTCTTTCCTCAGCATTTCTTTTTTTGGAATGTTTTTAGGGAGGTTCGAGCGTTTCAATCAGGTTAATAAAATTATTAACAAACTAAGTGAGTATAGAGGTAACAAAAGCAAGGAGAATGAATCTGCGCTTGCTGAAATCATTAATACAGCGCTTTTTAATCCTCATTGTCGCCCCAGAATATTCGGTGATTTTAGCCAAAGCTTAAGTTTTAAGTTACTTAAGATTTTGGGAGAATTAAGTTCGGAATTAAAAGAAGAAAAAAATGTATTTAAACAAATGTCTGATGGTGTTGAAAGAGCTAATCCTGCTTTATGGAAACGTTACCAAGACACATTAAGCCAAAAAGCAGAAAAGCCACCCAGCTATTTCTTCTAGAAAGTAATTCCCGACACCCTCTCCTCATTCAACCAGCGCAAGGATACCGGTACGTTGTGTATCGTTAATTTGCGTTCTATACAAAATATTATATAATTAAAAAATGAAAAAGATTGTCTGGCTTGCGACAACACATGAGATTGTAAAGGCCTACCCTGCTGATGTAAGAGGTGAGATAGGGTATAACCTAGATAAAATACAACGAGGCCTGGAACCTTCTGATTGGAAACCGATGAATTCCGTGGGGTCAGGGGTGAAGGAAATACGGATTCATTCACAGAATGAATATCGTGTACTGTATGTCGCTAAATTTCAGGAAGCAGTTTATGTCCTGCATGGTTTTATAAAAAAAACAGAACAAACATCGAAAAAGGAAATTGATATTACAAAAAAACGTTATCAAGAGATGCTAACTATTCGGAGGTCATTATGAAACATCATATTACTAAAGGCAGCGTTTTTGATGACTTAGATTTTGAAGTCGCAGAGGCGCGCAGTTTGAAAATTCGTGCTACGCTTATGCAAGCAATCGAACAAGAAATTAATAAACGCAAATTAACGCAGGAAAAAGCGGCTAAAATTTTAGATGTATCTCAGCCTAGGGTCAGTGATCTCATCCGTGGAAAAATACAACTTTTCACTATCGATGTTTTAATTAATATGCTTGAAAAATTAGGCAAATCTGTGTCGATTACTATCGATAAAAATCGCTTGGCGGCATGATTGCTCATGCTTTTTCCTGTGATACGATTCCTGATATCATCTCTTCATTCAACCAGCGCACGAGCGTATTCACGGCATAGGGTGCTGCATCTTTTTCTGAAAAGAAATCCGTAAGACACTGACATATTTCTTGGAAATTTTTATTTTCTTTTGCGAGTTCTAGCATCGCGGTTTCTGCAGGTTCTTTAGTATAGTAGTAGGGTGAAAGTTGTTTTCGCCAAACGGTCATGGCAATTCGTTTTTTGAAAGGTTTTATTTGTTTATTTTCCATCGCGCTTTTATATAAACTAGCCATATCCCATTCGAATTTTAAAGTGTGGACAGAAGGGTGAAGCTGCAATCGAATATTCCCCCAATCTTCCGTTGGAATAAGTGATAAATCGTGGGTTGTTTTAATTTCAGCGTCGGCAGCATCCAGTGTGTTACTCAAGGCTATTTCAAATTGCGCAAGCTCGGCTAAATAAGGTTGCGTAGAATAATATTGGCGTAAGAATGCAGGCAAATGAGTGGCAATGTGACGTACAGAAAAAAAAGAAGAGGGATGTTTTTTGAAATAAGCTCGTGCCATTTTTTCAAATGCGTTTTGTCCTATTCTATTTTTTAACGCGGGTGATTCTGTACTTAAAGCCTCGATTAAACGTAAGTAATAACCTTCGCCGTACACAGAAAGTCGTCGGGCTTGCCCGCCTTTTTGCGGTTTGACGATGTTATTTTTGATGGCATCGTCAGCATTTAGTAAATAATGCTGAAATTGTTTTTGCAAGGTCTCAAGCGTACTCATGGGTTATTTCTCTCGCGATGTTTTTTGCTAAGGCTAATTCTTTTAAAAGTAGAGGCAATTCAGGAATGTGATCATCGCGTTCGATCATTGTAGAAACTGGGCCAAGACGTTGCAGTGTTTTTTTATATAAATCCCAAACAGGGTCAATGATCGTATGATCATGGGTGTCGATGATGTAATTTCCTTTATTTAAATGTCCGGCCAGATGAATTTGTTTCACGCGATGTTTGGGAACTGCGTTAATATAATCTATTGGGTTGAAGCCATGATTAAAACTACTGACATAAATATTGTTAACATCCAATAAAATCATACAATCGGCTTTCTCTGCAATCGCAGAAATAAATTCCCATTCTTGCAGATGAGAGGCGGTGTAAGCAACATAGCTAGAAACATTTTCAAGTAAAATTTGTCTGCCCAAATAATCTTGTACGGCTAAGACGCGTGCTGCAACGTGATCGATACTTTCTTGCGTATAAGGCAGAGGCATTAAATCATGTAAGTTTACGCCATTCACCCCTGTCCAACATAAATGATCTGAAATCCATTTGGGTTCAATACGTTTTGCTAAAGCTTTTACTTTGGCAAGATAATCAAAATTCAAAGGATCAGTGCTGCCGATCGAAAGTGAGACTCCATGCATGACTAAAGGATAATGTTCTCGTATCTTATCCAGATAATATAAAGGTCGTCCGCCGGGCACTAAATAATTTTCAGTGAGGATCTCAAACCAATCGACGGTGGGGCGTTCTGTTAGAATCGTATGATAATGATTGGTACGTAAACCTAATCCAAAGCCAAGATACGGAAACATATTTTTGAGTATCATAAAAAAGGGGATACGCTAGCGTATCCCCTTTTCTTTGAAACGTAAATATTACTGTGCAGCAGGTTCTTCAGCAGCAGCTTTTGCTTTATGATGTTTGCTATGTTTTTTCATATTGCATTTGCCTTTGCAAGAATTCATTCCTTTGCAAGAGCAGTCGCCTTTGCAAGAATTCATTCCTTTACAAGCGCAAGCGGCTTGCGTAGCGGTTCCACATGTGCCACAAGGTGTTCCCTGGGTTGCACATCCTGCAACAAAAAGCGCTGCTGCTGCGACAGCGATAACTAGACCGGTCTTCATAGTTACACTTTCCTCAATTTAAAAAAAATTAAAAAAACCAACATCGAGATAAACTCAAAGCTTGTTGGGATCATAAAAAATGGAGCTGCTTAAAAAATATTGCTTCGATATTTCTATCTGACAACATGTTCTAAGCAACTCTTTAATTTATACGCGAAAAGCACAATATTGCAAGTTTTTGAAATGAAAAATTCTTTTGCGCTGGTATTTCTGTATTAATAACTGCCAGGCCTGGATGGTGCTCCCTACGGGATTCGAACCCGTGTTATCGCCGTGAGAGGGCGGTGTCCTGGGCCAGCTAGACGAAGGGAGCGTAAGTTTGTTCTGTGTCATTCGCTTTGCTCATTACAGTTACTTATATGAGCGTAAAAAAAATTAATTGTAGCAGGATTTATGCAAAACATCGTCTTTTTACTTGCAATTGTGTTACAACACTCGTTTGTTGCATGCTCATTATAAATTTGAAGGCGTGTGTTTTGTTGAAATGCGAAAATACTTGTTTTGCGTAAGTCCTGTTTTGTAAGATCTTTGTTTTTGAAATTGAATGAATTTTTAAGGGAGTAAAAATGAAATTAAAAAAATCGTGTTTGCTACGCGCCATTTTATTTTTCTTTTTAGAGAGTATCGCGCGGCTATCGTTTGCTGCGTATTATTCTAATACTAATTTGCAGACCCTCTCGCAAACGATGCCACCTGACAAGCTTACTTCTTGGGAATCTACGCGGAGTAACTTTTATATGAGTTTATTGGGAGGGGCAAGTTTGGTGCCCGAACTGAATGCGAGTATTTTATTTTATTCTGATTACTCTCAAGTGGATGTTGGTAATGATTTTAGGACAGGGTTTGATGGTGCGTTGGAAGCAGGCTATCGCTTTCATAATTTTAGAACGGATATTGAAGTGGGGTATGTGAGTAATTCACAAAGTGATTTTACCATTCCCTCGGGTGCGCAGGAATCGGGTTTTAAAAGTGGGTATGTGGATGGGGCGCTGGGTTTAGTCAATGTTTTTTATGATTTTAATAATCCAGAAGGATTTTATCCTTACCTTGGTTTAGGTTACGGTGCGTTTTTACGAAATTTTAGTTTGGTGACAGGGCAAAATCCGCAAAACCAACATAATTATACGGCTTCAAAAACAACCTGGGTTGTTCAAGGCACATTAGGCATGGGATTTAAAATAAATCGAAATTTTTCATTTGTGTTGGATTATCGTCATTTGTTTGTTCCCACCGTATCAGTTAAATATACCAATAAAGCAGAAACGCTTTCGTTTAGTGAGCATGAGCCTTATTCAGCAAATTTATTTAACTTGGGTTTTACAATTAATTTTTAAAAGAGATTTGCAACCATTATTAACTTACTGATTCAATTTTTTAAAAAAAGAAGTGCAGGTAAACCCCTGATCATTGCGCGTGATCAGCACACTATTTCACGCAAAAGTATTCATCCTCATGCGGTCAAAGTGCTCTATCGACTTCAAACAGCTGGTTATGCTGCTTATTTGGTGGGAGGCGGGATACGTGATTTATTAACAGGGTGTCATCCTAAGGATTTTGATGTTGTCACCGACGCTCGCCCTGAACAAATCAAGCGGCTTTTTCATCGTTGTTTTTTAATCGGGAAACGATTTCGTCTAGCGCATGTGTATTTTGGTTCGGGAAAAGTAGAAGTTGCGACTTTTCGCGCGGGTGGTCATCCCAGTCTTTTTAATAAAAAACATTATTTGAAAAGTAAAGTAGGCATGGTCATGCGTGACAATGTATACGGTAGTTTAGAAGAAGATGTTTGGCGTCGTGATTTCACGGTTAATGCCATTTATTATAATATCGCTGATTTTTCATTGGTGGATTACTGTGGTGGCTTGGAAGATATTAATAATAAAAGCATCAGAATCATTGGTAAGCCACTTGAGCGTTATCACGAAGACCCTGTGCGTTTGTTAAGGGCGGTACGTTTTGCAGCTAAGTTAGATTTTAATATTGAGAGTGAAACAGAAAGCCCCTTGTTTGAGTTAGGTGAATTGTTACAACATGTTTCTCCGTCTCGATTAGGGGATGAAGTTCAAAAATTATTTCTATCAGGTTTTGCAGAAAAATCTTTTTTACTATTACGGCGATATCAATTATTTAAATGGTTGTTTGCGCAAACTGATTTTTGTTTGACAGAAAAATCAGAGTTTATGGCTAACGGAATTGTTAATCTTGCATTGAAAGACATGGACGTACGTTTTAATGAAGGTCGTGGTGTAAGCGCTGCTTTTTTATTTTCAATAATGTTGTGGCCTGCGATGCAACACTTATATTATCAGTATTTATCAGAAAACATGTCTGAGCCTGAAGCTTATGAAAAAGCAAGCGTGAAAGTATTAGCGCAGCAAAACAGGCAATTCATCGTTGTTCGCCGGACTGCCTTGATGGTACATGAAATTTGGCGCATGCAACGACAACTTTTACGTCGGGGTGTGCATGCAGCGCATCTTTTGAAGCATCATTATTTTCATTTTGCCTTGGATTTTTTAAAGTTTCGAATAATGTCGGGCGAAGATCAGAGTATGCTTTTAGATTGGTGGCGTGATTTTCACACTGCATCTACAGAAGAACAGCAAACGATGCTTGAGGTATTACCGGCAATACCACGAGGGCACCATTCAAAACGTCGACGTGGTCGTCGAAGAAGATATCGATGAACATTGTTTATATTGGTTTAGGAAGTAATTTAAATAGCCCCTTGTTGCAATTACAGATGGCATTAGAGAAAATTAAAAAAATACCTCAAACTTTTTTAAAATCAATTTCTTCATTTTACCTAAATCCTCCTTTAGGTGATCAAAAGCAAGCGGATTATGTGAATGCGGTGATAAAAGTAGAAACCCAGCTCGATTTTGAAGAATTATTTTTTCATTTGATGCGCGTTGAGGAAGAGCAGGGTCGTGTGAGAACTCAAACGTGTTGGCAGCCACGTACGCTTGATTTAGATTTATTATTATTTAATAAAGTACAAATTGAAACGGAAAAAATAATTTTGCCACATCCTGGATTAATGATGCGTTCTTTTGTTATTTATCCTTTATTAGAAATTGAGAAAGATCTTATATTGCCCCAAGGCATTGTATTGAACTCATTACGTGAGCGTGTTAAAAATAACTTAATTCCAATCTTTTCTCCCATTTTTAATTTTGATGAAACATGCGATTTTCGGACGCCGCATTGAAAAATCTTTTAAGGTAACCGAGTTAGCCTTCTAAATTTATAACAGGAAATCTTTATGCCCAATAGTTCTGATGTTGAAGAAAACAACTTAGTTCGGTTGCACCCGAATGAGGGTGGCGTGACAGCTAAAATGGACGATCAAACTTTTAAAGGCGCAAGTCCTGATGCATTTTTTGGTTTAGATATTTATGATTCTAGTGTCGTGCGTGTTGTAACACGTAAGCTCAATGTCAACATAGATATTAATCCACGCTTGTTTCCCCCTGCCGATTTTTTTCGTTATTTTACCCGTGGCCCGTCGCAAGAAGATCCTTTTAAGTGTGGAGCATTAAAAAGAACAGAGAAATGTGAGATCCATGGGGATGCGGATACGGGTCTTTTTGCTCATCCTCAGCTTGAAGAACTCTTGAATCAAGCAAATTTAAAAAAAGCAAATTCTTCTACTTTGGGCTTTGTGGTTAATAAAATACGTTATGAGTATGACTCTGTTGGTGTAGCTGCTAATCAGGGCTATGTGCCCGTTAAGACACGACCATCGAGTCATTTAGAAATTAAATTTCGTGTCGTATCAGAGAGTAATTTTCACGAAGAACGCTTATGTTTAAACATCCATTTACATCCAAAAAAAGAGAGGCTACATGACAAAGCTGCTGTGTTTGCTCGTTTGAGAGCGGCTATTCGTTTGTTTTACGCAGAGTTAAATGTGCTTAGTGGGGCACAGCCACCTCAAACTCGTTTAAGAGATGTATTAACCATAAATTTAGATAATTTTGAAGGTAAGCAATTTTCCTGTCTTAATGAAAAATCTGTTTTGGCGTTAGAAAAATATCGGTCTGCAAGATTGTATGTGGCCCCCAGCTCAAGCAGAAATATGGCTGTTTTGGTGGAGGCTGCGTTTTCAAAAAAAACGAGTTTATCTCAGGGAGCTAGCGGTGTTGTTAGTGCTGCTTTGCCTCGTGGGCGTGTGCCTCCATCTCCTTTTGTGGCGAGAACTGCTACTCGTTCGTATAGCGAGGTGCTTGCGTCGGGTACGGCTTGGAAGGTTCCTGCTGCCAGAGCAGGGGCCGGACTTAAACTCAATGATCGAGAGGCGTTTCCAGCGTTATCTAGTGTGCCAGTAAAATCGAAGGGCCCTTAATTCCAATTTTTTCTCCCATTTTTAATTTTGATGAAACATGCAGTGTTGATTCCCAAGCAATGGATTGATCTCCAAATAAAACAATAACGGTGGAGCCTAAATTAAAATAACCCATCTCTTCGCCTTTTTGTAAAAAAACATTCTTATAAGAGTGTGTGCTTATCTGTCTTTTGGCGCCGGGCGTGATTTGGCCTGCCCAGCGAGTGTTAATGCTTGCGACGATCATGGCGCCCACCAAAACAAGCGCCATGGGGCCTGCCTCTGTTTCAAAAATAGAAATAACCCGTTCATTACGTGCAAATAATTGAGGAATGTGTTGTGTGCTTGTTGTATTGACTGAAAATAACTTTCCTGGCACATAAATCATTTCACGTAAATGACCCGCCAAAGGCATGTGAACACGGTGATAATCTTTAGGAGCAAGATAAATTGTGATGAATTTTCCATTTGTAAATGCAGTTGCGATAGAAGATTGCTGTCCAAATAAATTATTTAAATCAAAATACACCCCTTTAGCTTGGATCAGTTTTGTAGACTCAATGTTGCCGAGCTCGCTGATGACACCATCTGCCGGGGAGACAAGATGGTGAAGATGTGCATCGACAGGTCTTGCCTCAGGTTTTAATTTTCTGATGAAGAAATCACAAAATGAAGGGTAAGCAGAAAGCGAAGGTTCAAGTGCCTCTTGCATGTTGACATGATAATGTTTATGAAAATAATGAATAAAAGGTGTTTTAATCAAGGCGAGTTTTGAATGTGCGACTTTGCCGATAAAACGAGATAACAAGCGTTGTGGAAGAAAATATTGTTTTAAGATAGAAAGAGGAATTTTCACGCGATAAATTTTAATATAGAGTTCGTTAGTCTGCGACGAGTATAAGCGAGGTTGTAATGAAAATCTATTTAGTGGGCGGGGCTGTACGAGACCAACTATTGAATAAACCGAATCATGAAAAGGATTATGTCGTCGTGGGTGCGACCCCTGAACGCCTGCTTTCTTTGGGATATACGCCGATAGGAAAGGATTTTCCTGTTTTTTTACATCCCAAAACAAAAGAAGAATATGCGCTTGCGCGCACAGAACGTAAAACAGGGAAAGGGTATGCCGGTTTTACGTTTTATACCGACCCGAGCGTCAGTTTGGAAGAAGATTTAAAGCGACGTGATTTAACCATCAATGCGATGGCGATGGATGAGCACGGAAATTTAATTGATCCTTTTCAGGGAAAAAAGGATTTAGAAAATAAATTATTACGTCATGTGTCGGATACGTTTGTTGAAGATCCTGTGCGCGTGTTGCGCGTTGCACGTTTCATGGCACGCTTCGGGTTGGAGGGATTTAATATCGTGAAAGAAACGCAAATATTTTTGCGCGCAATGGTGCGATCAGGTGAAATGAATGATCTGGTGGTCGAGCGTGTTTGGCAAGAGTGGCAAAGATCATTGACTGAACCTGCGCCGCAAAAATTTATTGAAGTATTACGACAATGTGGCGCGCTTGCGGTTTTGTTTCCTGAAATAGATAAATTATTCGGTGTGCCCTCTCCTGCAAAATATCATCCTGAAATTGATACGGGTATGCATGTGCTGATGGTATTAGCACAAGCGGCGCGGACGAAAAACCCCTTAGTGTGTTTTGCGGCATTGATGCATGATTTAGGAAAAGGGGAAACGCCACTTCACTTATGGCCCTCTCATCCTGGGCATGAAGCGAAAGGGAAGACGTTGGTAAAAAACCTATGTCAGCGTTATAAAATCCCGCGTGATTATACGGAATTAGCGATGTTGGTTGCAGAGTATCATCTCTATGCGCATTGTGCTTTAGAATTAAAACCCGCAACCTTATTAAAATTATTTGAAAAACTCGATGCGTTTCGGCGTCCTGAACGATTTTATTTATTTCTACAAGCCTGTGAAGCTGATTTTTATGGACGAAAAAATTTTGAAGAAGAAAAATATCTGCAAAAAGAATTTTTATTATCGGCCTTTAAAAAAGTGAAATCAATTTCAATTCCTGATTTGGAAAATTTAAATTTAACGGGTGAGCAAATTAAAAAAGAATTAAGGCGGTTAAGATTGAAAGTATTGCGTTCTGTAGGGGACAATAAATAAAAATTTAGTAAAATTCCCTTTCGAGTTATGCTGCTGAGAATAACTATTCACGATAGTTTTTAAATATCTACCACTAAAACTCCCCTCCCCCCCTTTTTTAAAAGGGGAGAGGGTGCCCGAAGGGCGGGTGAGGGGTTTTGAAAATAAAAAAGAGAAGAAATTTTTTTATTTCCCCCCTCATCCGGCGCTTCGCGCCACCTTCTCCCTCAAGGGGAGAAGGGTATTCCACAGAGCATACTTTTTATGTGTGACTAACTCTCAGCGAGAGCAGGCTCAACGGGGGATTCAAACCCGCCAATTTTTAACAATCCATATTGAATGGCGATATGTGTGAGCTTAACGTCATTGTCGATATTCAATTTTTCAAAAATACGATAACGATAGCTATTAATGGTTTTTGCACTTAAATGTAATGTTTCTGAAATTTCTTTTACTTTCGAGCCGTTCGTGATCATCGTCATGACTTCTAGTTCGCGTGCGGAGAGTTGCTCTAGCGGAGATTTTGCGTGCGGGTTTTTTACTTGTTTTAAAGCAAGACGTTCGCTCAAGGCAGGACTCATATGATATTGCCCAGAATAAACTTTGCGGATAGCTTGTAAAATTTCTTCAAGATGACAATCTTTCGTTAAAAATCCTGCAGCACCGACTTCTAGTAAACGTGAAGGAAGGGGATCTTTGTCGTGAGCGGTGACAGCAATAATTTTGATGTCTGGAGAGATACGAACTAATTTACGTGTTGCTTCAAGCCCCCCCATCCCCGGCATTTGTAAATCCATTAAGACAACATCGGGGTGTCTTTCTTTGGATAGGCGCAGTGCCATTTCACCTGTATCGGCCTCGCCGATAATACTGATGTCTTTAGCTTGTGATAGGAAACCTCGAATCCCTGTGCGTACTAACTCATGATCGTCGACTAGCATTACTTTAATCACGGGTTTCTCTCCCTTGTGTGCCCTCTAAAAATTGCCTTTTTACGTTATAACTTTGTTGCGCTCATTTTTAAAATGCTCATTTACCCTTATATAAACTCCGCTTTTAAAAATGAGCGCAACAAAGTTATAACGCAAAATTTCTAATTCTTAGAAGTGCCCTGCTGGTGTTTTGAATTTTGCGGATACAAAATTCATACTGCAAGTAAAATCTAGGTTTTGTTATGGCGGAGAAGCAGGGATTCGAACCCTGGGAGAGAGTTATCTCTCAACGGTTTTCAAGACCGCCGCTTTCAACCGCTCAGCCACTTCTCCAAAACAAGCTAATTAGAATACCTGAAAGCTTTTCTTTTCGGAAGTTTTTAAAGGTAAAATGCTCACGACGTGCCGAGAGGGATTAGCCTTGGGGCATCAAAAAGACGAGTTTTGGGTGAAAATTCGCGTTAAAAGAGGACGATTTTTTATTTAAGTTAGGCTATAATAGCTCTAATTTTTGCCAGGAGGCGAGCCATGATGAAACTACCCTTGATTGATTGGGAGAAATGCGTTGAATTGGTGAGTGGAAATAAAGACTTAGCTAAAAACTTATTGGATTTGTTTTTTCACCATCTTCCTTTATCACACAATGATATTACGTCTGCTTATGACAAAAAAGATTTTAAGCGTTTATCGGATCAACTTCATAAATTATACGGAGCATGTTGTTATTGTGCGGTGCCGACATTAACACAAGCCATTAATCAATTGAGTGAAGCTATAAAAACAAAACAGGACATGATGTTAGAAAAGCTGTTTCAAAATTTGAATCAAGAGATTGAAGCGGTGAAGCGAGAGTATGGAAAGTGGAGTGAGGAGGTTTTATGAAACGTTACATGTGTTTGATTTGCGGATTAATTTACGATGAATCATTAGGTTGGCCTGATGAGGGAATCCCGCCGCGAACACGCTGGGAGGATGTTCCTACAAATTGGCAATGTCCGGATTGTGGAGCAACGAAAGATGATTTTGAAATGATTGAGATTTAATTTAGAAGTGAAAAGGGCTAAAGCGATGATTGTTAATGTGAGCTTGCAGGAGAGGAGAGGCAGGGAGTATTGAAAATTTTCTTTTAGGTGGTGGTGAAGTAGGTGTTTCAATACGTTCTAGTTTAAGTTTAGGGACGTGAAGTGGCGAAGTATTTCTTTTTATTTCAATGATATAAATCCCAAAATCTTTCTGTGACCGTGTTTCAAAATTCATGAGCTCGGTGCCTTGAATTTGTTGAAACCAAGTTTTTAAAGGCAAGGGTGTATCTCCTTGCAAAATTTCAAAAAAATCTTTCACCTTGCCATCAAAATAAGGCAAAGTGAAAATCAACGAGCCTCCGTTTACCAGCAATCGTAAGAGTTTTTCAAGATTTTCAGAAAAATGCATTGTAAAACTTAAAATACCGCGTTGATCGGTAATCAAATTTGCCATCATCATTTCATTATTAGGGACAGAATAAAACAAACCTTCCTCATCAGATAAATAATCAGGGTGTTGTGTGTCTACTAGTTGAGAGTGTTTTGTTTCAATATAGTTAAAGTTTATATTTCTTTGTTTTGCATACATGGCGAGTTTGTTGCGATCGCCTGTGCACGCATAACCGATGGATAATAAATTGATATTGTCTGGCCTTTTAATAGAAGAGGCGTGCATGAAATCTTGTTGTGCTTGCGCGCCACCTGCGCCTGCATCAATCCAATTTAATTTTTCTGATAATAATAATTGATTGAAGGAGGTATGTTTAAAATCTTCTTCATAGGCGCTAAGTGATGTTGAGTCAGGGAACCTTGATTCGACAATATCAATAAAAGTTGTTTCAGAGGCTAGCATTATTACCTTCAAAAAAGTATTTGAAAGTAAAATGTTACGTAAGTAATCTTAACGAGAAGGTGAGGGTGAGATGACTAAGTTGTCATGAGATGTGGAGATGAACTTTGTGATTGTCGGTGAGTGTTGTAAGCTTAATATAAGCTGAGTCCTGGATAAGTATATTTAAATGAAATTCAATAATAAAAAACAAGCACGTCTTTTTACATTTCTAATAGGGTTTACTCAGATTTATGCATGGGCAACAACCTATTATCTTCCTGCAGCGTTAATTAAAGTTATTGTCAGTGATCTGAATCAAAATTCTTTAGCTATCATTGGTGGTTTTTCCTGGGCTCTTTTTGTGGGAGGATTGTGTGCGCCGAAGATTGGTTCTTGGATTGAATTAGAAGGAGGGCGGCGTCCACTGTCTTTAGGCAGTCTCTTGATGGGGCTGGGTTTAATTTTATTGTCGCAAACTCAGGGACTATTTGTTTGGTATGCAGCTTGGACGGTTGTTGGTTTAGGTATGGCGCTTGGATTATTCAATGCAGCGTTTGCTGCGATTGGACGTTTTTTTCGGCATGAAGCTAAAACCATTATAATAAGAGTTACATTGATTTCTGGTTTTTCTACCTTATTTTGGCCGCTAACAACGTATTTAATTCAAGCTGTTGGTTGGCGAACGACGATGGTTTTGTATGCCATGCCTCATATTTTTATTTGGGCGCCTTTGTTTTTTTTTAATATTCCAAATTGGGTTCCGGCGTATGTAGAAACGCAAGTTTCCGATCAGCGTGTTATACCGGAAAAAATAAAACTTGTTTTTTATCTATTAGCAATTTACGCAGTTTTGCGTTCAATCATAGGGACTACAATTTCTGTTGGTATCTTAAATATGTTTGAGGGGCTTGGGCTTGCAATCAGTGCGGCGGCACTTATTGCATCATTGATTGGACCTTCTCAAATAGTGGGTCGATTAATAGAAATTTATTTTGGACGTAATTTTGATCCGCTAAATTCCTCAATTTTTTGGACTGCTGTTTTACCAGCTTCTATTTTTATATTAGTTTTTATGGGCGTGTCTAGCGCATCTATTTTTGCAATAGCCTATGGTATGAGTAATGGCGTGCTTGCGATCACAATGGGTGTGTTGCCTATGATTTTATTTGGTTCTAAAGGTTATGCAGAATTACTTGGGAAGCTGGCTTTGCCCGTGTTAATTGCTCAAAGCGCGACGCCTTTATTAGCAATCCCGTTGATTGAGCGTTTGCCCGCAATAAGCGTATTTTTTTTCGCAGGGATTTTAGGTCTTGCATCGCTTGGATGTTTAATGTTTCTTTCTTCAGTTTCAAAACGAGGAAGAAAAAATAGTTAGTAACTAAATTTTTTATTTATCGGGACCCGCTTGCGTTTGCAAGCGTCTGTTCAGCTCAACAAATATTTTTAAACGGAAGGTCTCACGCTCGCAGCTGAAGTATCATTAGATGAAGAAGTGGAAGTCTTTTCTGTTCCAAACAAACGAGGGGAGTAATGAGATCTTTTGTCAATTTTATCTATCTTAGTTTGCCATAACGCATTTTTTTCTACTTCAAGTAAGGATTCAAAATGTTCTTTTGCTTTTGAAAATGATTCTTGCGCCTCATCCTCTTCTCCTAACTGTTTACAAATTTTTCCAAGAAAGTAAAAAGTGTCTCCTAATCTGTTATGAACATAGTTCCCTCCCACGCTGGATGTTTCTAACTTTTCTCTTATTGCAATTGCTTCTTTTACATCTTTTTTCGAGGTTTGTAGGTCACCCTTTTCAGGGAAGGCCTTTTGGAATTTATAATTTTCAATTGCAGTGTGGTAGAGATGCGCGGCGTAATCCATGGACTGATTTTTTTCTGCATCAGGAGTGGCATTCCATAGTGCTCTTGCTTTTTTCAATTGCTCCATGCCTTGCTCAAAGTTCTTGTTTTTAACTAAAGAAATACCTAAATAACTCATCACAGCAAGATGTGGTTTGAAGAGTTTTTCAGAAAGCCCACTCAGATTGCATGCTTCTTGAAATATAGCGATAGCATTATGAAAATTTTTTCTTTTTAAAAATAAAATACCGTGATCTCTCAAGATTTTGTTTTTAATACGGCAATATTCTTCTTTGTTTTCGCTCTGATATTTATTACATAAGGCGAGTGCTTTTTTGAAAAAAAAGTCTGCTAAAGCTAATTCTTCAGTTTCACGATAAGAATCAGCGCGTGCATAATAAATCTCTGCGAGAGCCAAGGATCCTGAGAAAAGTGCGATAGCTTGTTTCGCATAACGGATGCAATCAGTGTATTTGCTTGTTTCCAGTAAGCTTACAATAAGTTGGCGATAGGTTTCTAAATGTGGAGAATCAAATTCTTCGTGATGATCCAATTGGGCAATAAGGCGAATTGTTCTTAGGGTGGCTTCCTCAAGGTGGCTTAATTGTCTGCCTTCCAACTGAAGGTTGGAGGAGTTGGGTTCAGAGAATTTTATGCTTTTCATCTATTTTTTCCTTGGGTAACTTTTAGAGCGGCCCTTTAATGTTGAGATATCGTCGCAATTTTCAAACCAAAAATAACGAGTAAACCACCAAAGGCTTTTGTGATGTAATGAAAGAATTTTCCTAAAAATAATTTTACTTTTGGATGAGAAAAGAATAACGCAACCAAAGAGAACCAGGAGAAATGTATAATAGAAATTTCTACTCCATAGCCAGCTTGGGTGGCCAATGACATAGAGGGTTTGATCATCATCGTAAATAATGCAAGAAAAAATAAAATTGTTTTTGGGTTTAATACGTTACATAGAATTCCTTGTCGAAATGCTTGAGCAGCAGAAATTTCTTTAACGAATTTTTCAATAGTAACTTGATTAGAAGAAGTTTGTTTTTCTAATAAGCCTTTTATGCCAAGATAAATCAGATAAGCGGCACCCACATATTTAATAATATTAAAAGCCAAAAGTGATTTTGAAATTACAATGGCGAAACCTAAGATACAATAACTGCCATGAAATAATGCGCCACAAGAAACGCCCATCGCGGTAAAAAGCCCTATTTTTTGTGAATAGCGCAAAGCGTTGCGTGATACGATCGCAAAATCAGGCCCAGGAGAAATAACAGCGAGGAGGATAATTAGCGAAATAGTCAAAAAGTCTAGCATGGCAATTCAAAAGTTGATGTGCTTGTAAGTAGAATATAAATTTTTTTATAAAAAATAACAACTTATAAATCTTAGAACCGTCTGTTTATTAAGTTTTTATTAACATAAGCTTCTTTCGAGTTGTTTTTCTCGTTTTGGATTTCTTGATAAGGTGTGCATTATGGCGTACGTTATTTGTTTTTAAGTTAGGAAGAATGATATGCCTAGGTATACTGCTACAAATGTGCGTGCTAATTTATATCGTTTGATGAAGCAAGTAAGTGAATCTCACGTGCCTATCCATATAACAGGTAAACAAGCAGCTGCTATATTAGTATCGGAAGAAGATTGGTCTGCAATACAAGAGATGCTTCACTTAACATCGATACCTGGTATGACTAAATCTATTAAAGAAGGATTAAAGACACCGTTAAAAAAATGCAAGAAGGAGCTTCATCGGTAAGGGGTATATTTAGTTTTCTTTCCGTATTAATTTCTATAATCAAAAGGATCTTTATGAAAAAAATGATAAAAAAAACAGAAAATCATCGATCAGTAGTATATCAAACAAAGAATGGGGCAATCGAACTCAAGCAAGACTCCCGAGAAGATACTGTCTGGGCCAGCCAAGCGCATATTGCTGAGATTTTTGAGATTGAACGATCTGTCATTACTAAACATATACGGAACATCTTTAAGAATAAAGAATTGGATGCAAATTCAGTATGTGCAAAAATGGCACGTACTGCTGAGGATGGAAAAACCTATCAAGTGCAATTCTATAATCTTGATATTATTTTTGCTGTGGGGTATCGCACAAACTCAAGAAAAGCGATTGCCTTTCGTCAATGGGCTACAAAAATCTTAAGAGAGCATATTACTCGGGGATACACGATCAATCCCAAACGTATCCAATCTATTAATTCGTGGCGAAAAAGTCATGCTCGATGCGCATTTGGCTATCCTCTATGGTGTGCAAACAAAGACGCTCGTGCAAGCCATCAAGCGTAACATCGATCGGTTTCCTACTGATTTTATGTTCCAGCTGACCCAACATGAATTCCAAAATTTGAGGTCACAAAGCGTGACCTCAAGTTGGGGAGGACGACGCTATCTACCCTACGTATTTACAGAGCAGGGCGTTGCTATGCTTTCTAGTGTTTTACATAGTAAACAAGCTATTCAAGTCAATATCGAAATCATGCGGGCCTTTGTTCGCTTTCGACAGTTAACCGAATCTCACAAGGATCTTAAACAAAATCTGCAAGCACTCGAAAAAAAATATGACAAACAGTTTAAAGTAATATTTGAGGCAATTCATCAACTGATGATGCCGAGTATCTCTAAAAAACGTCCCATCGATTTTCACTCATGGGAGGATAAATAAAACATGAAGCAATCCTTTTCGGAAGTTATGATCTTAACAAGTGTTATTTCTATGGACCTATTTGCGGGAATGGAATTCGATCTTTTTGTTAAGAAAGAAATCTTTAAACGATTCAGTCGTGTATGCTCTGTTTTTTTAAAATTTTTTTTATGCTAGAGTCACAGCGATTTTTCATAGGGCAACAAATAAGGACAATAACAATGCCAATTATGCCGACAGTGACATCCTCTGAACGTGTTGAAAATTATATCTTGCTCATTCGAAACCAGAAAGTAATCTTAGATACTGATTTAGCTGAACTTTATGGTGTTTCTACTAAGCGTCTTAACGAGCAAGTAAAACGAAATGAGGACCGGTTTCCAAAAGATTTTATGTTTAAATTAACTGAGAACGAGAAACAAAAGGTGGTCGCAATTTGCGACCACCTCCAGAACCTTTTGTGCCGAGTTTTCCTGAGCTTCAGCATCAATTTAACCTTTTGCCTTTTTGCGTTAAGACTTTGTTGCACTCATTTTTTAAATGCTCATTTACTTCTATGTAAACTGCCGCTTAAAAATGAGTGTGCCTCGTCTTAACGCAAAATTTCTAATTTTTAGAGTAACTATTCATGATATTTTTTAAATATCCACACAAAAACTCCCTCCCCCACAATGAAATTATTTCTTTTTCTCACTTTTCAGATGTGGGCGAGGGAAAAATAGGGTATGTGAGTTTTGTCAAAATAATGCTCTTATTAACAATTTAAATCTTAGAATGAGCTAAAATTAAAACAAGAATTCTTATATTTTTAAGGAGAAACATGCCATTACAGAAAAGTTCTGAATCTAAATCTTGGTCCCAACAAGAGCTGAAAGAAAATCGCGATATTATCAGTGCTCTTTGGGATAAAAATATCGTGGTTTTTAACCCTGAAGCAGTTAATCGTTTGAAAAAAATGATGATTGAAAATTTTAATGTTCCAAAGAGCGAAGTAGAGCGAATTTTTTCTGCCAAAGATTTTGATGTTTTTTTTAAGGCTTGTGTTAAGTATCTTCCTTCATGCGATATTTGGAGTTTAGATTATAGCGAAAAACTGGGGATAACACCGACCCAAGATAGTGCAACGAAAATTACGGAACGGGATTTAGAGCATATTGAGCAATACAGGCAGGCGACAAATATAGCTGCTTCTTATTCTGTGGCTTGCTTAGCAAGCGATGAAAAACTTCATTCTCCTTCTTGGCAACAACAAAAGCCTTATGCAATACATTCTATTGGTAAGGTTTTTACAGGGGCCTTGATGCTTAGAATGATTGAGGAAGGAATTATCCCAGAATCAAAATTAAATGAACCCATTAAAAATCAACTGAGCCCAGAAGTATGGAAAAATTTGCCTGAAAAAATAAAACAACATCTAGAAGAAAATAAAGTGACTTTACATCAAGTTATGATCCATCAAGGCGGTTTGGGAGATTATCTTGATAGCTATCTGAAAGAGATAAAAAGAGCGCTGGATTGTGAGATGCCCATTCCTGAAATTAAAGAACCAGAAGATTTTTTGTCTTATGCCGATAACAATATTTTTAAAGTAGGAGAAGATCATTACAGTAATTTAGGTATTTTGTTGGTAGGTTTGGCAATCAAACAAGCTTGTCAAAATAAAAATTACGATGAGATCTTAGATCACTATATTCTTCAGGGAGCAAAGATTGAATGTGCGATACATAAACCAAAAGAGGCTATCTATGATGAAAACGATAAATTAGCGCCACATATTGCAGGAGGGCCTGCGGGTGGTTATTGGATGACAGCACATGATTTAGCAAAATTCGGTTCATGGTTATATAAAAAATCTCAAGATTCTAAGTTTATGTCTTTAATGGAAAAATACGGACAAGAGTTTTATTATCCAGAGTATAAAGTCATTCTTCATAATGGCGGGATTCCATCATCGAGTGCCCACTTGGTTGTTTCTGTAGAAAATGGAATGATTATTTCTGTTCTTTCTAATCAGGCTAGAAAAGCAATTGAGTTGGGTGCTGCGATCAGAAGACATCTTTTTAGAGATCCTGAGCGATTAAATGTTAAAGAAAATAAAGATCAAACTTCTGCTGAACCCAATTCAACTATTCAAAAACGACCTACATTATAATAAAAAATAAATCTTTAAATTATTCAGCCGTGTGACGAGGGTCCCTTGTTTTTTAAAAAAAAATTTTATGCGTAGAAGGTTAGCCTATTCTGAAAATGCTGGTTATTGTGGAACAGCTGTTGACCATGTGGATAATGAAATGAAATTAAAATTGCATATCTCAAAAAGGATAAAAGATGAATTTACAATTTTGCTCAAGCGATGGATTGTTGAAAGAACATTTGCATGGCTTGGTAATTTTCGGCGTCTTGCAAAGTCGAAAAACCTCGAAATATAGCGAATATTCCTTCGGTTTATCTCCTTCCGATGCGCGAAAATCTAACCCCATTCTTGGGTTCTAACTCCGCATCTTCATGGGTAAGGGGTATAGCTGGTGTCAGAAATATTCTTAGTCATAAGCAATTCTCTTGGGAAGTTTTTTTACCATTAAATGGGTTTGTTCCCCTTTAAAAACCCCTATATCCATTTTAAAATCACCAAGCATTTTGAATCCAGCTTGCTCATATACATGTTTTGCTCGTGGATTATGTTCAGCTGGGTCAATAAAAAATGTATCTGCTGAAGAATCTATTTGTTCTTGAAAAAATTTAGCAAACATCTTTAATGTTGGTGATGCGAGTCCTTTTCCCAGATATTTGATATTGCCTATACCAAAATCAATGCTGTAGGTTGTTCCAGTTTTAGAAATATTGTCCAGCCATATTTTTGGATGATCTTCGTTTTTATCTACTTCTGCAGTGAGAATGAAGCAAAATGGATCATTATCAATCATGCCAACCCAATATGTAAAAATTCCATTGAAATAGTTAGATGGGGCAACTCGTCCATTAATAAAAGTAATAATATCTTCTTTATGTTCTTGGCTATTATCCCAAAACTCTTGCATATGAGGTTCAGCAAGCCATGAAAAAATGGTTTCTTGATGTTGTTGGGTTACTTTTTCAAAATAAATTGAATTAATGAGATTCTCAGTAGTCATATTGAGTCCTTTGATTACACTGATACATAAGGTTACCTCTTTAGTTTTAAGTTAATAGAGATAACTATCAAAACGGGTAACCTTACTTTTTTCAAGTATTTTGTCAGGTCAAGTCGAAACTAATGCACCTAACACAAAATTTCTAATTTTTAGAGGTGCCCTTAATGGCAATTTAATGGCATAATAACGGCATGAAAAATGCCCTGTTTAATGCCCCCAATCTTGTTAAATTCTAACGTAATACTCATCGATAAAGCCTGCGAAGCTTATCAAATAGGCCGTCGTTTATCAGAACCCATTCCCTGTGTTGGTGGATTGTTACATCGTGTTTATCAGTTTGATACGTCCAAGTGTCAGTTTGTCATTAAGTTTCTTAATCCAGCTATCTGTAGCCGACCTTCTTATTTGGATCGTTATCGCATCACAGAATGTATTGCAGGTGAATTGTCAAAACACACGTCTGTTATCAATGCGATGCTTTATCAAAATAACCCTTTTTTTATTTTTAATGATGAAACAGTCATGGTGTTTTCTTATGTTAAGGGAAAGCCTTTAATGCAAAAAAAAATAAGACCTTATCATGTGAAGCAAATAGCCCATGCGCTTTCAAAAATACACCAGGCGAATATTAGCGTTGATAACGCACCGCCGGTTGAGCCTCCTTCTGAGACTTTATTTAAAATTACTTCGGCGCATTTTGAAATTTCAAAACAATTACAGAACTGTTTTCCGATGCTAGAATTCATTTTAAAAAATATTTTAAAATATGAGGGGATATTAAAAAACAATCTTGTTATTTCTCATCGCGATTGTGATCCCAAAAATGTTTTATGGGATGCGGATGATCATTTTTATATTATTGATTGGGAGTCGGCGGGGTTAATCAATAAAAAAAAAGATGTGATAGCGACCGCAATATATTGGAGTTTGGATGATAGTTTTAAAATAAATCTTGATCATCTGTCCGTTTTTTTAAAAGCCTATCAAGAAGAAAATCCGAATGTGATTTGTCGTGATGAGATTGAAGCGGGCTTTTATGGTTTTATGGGTGATTGGCTGGGGTGGTTAGAGTTCAATTTATTGCGTATTCAAAATAATTTAGAAAGCAGTGAGGAATATTCTCTTGGTGTGACTGAAGCTTCGAAAACATTAAGCGCTATTCCTGTTTTGTTAACGCAACTTCCAGAAATTATTTCTGAAAGCTTAAAATGTTTTACTTGAGAGGCTTGTATGTTAAAAAATTCCGAACTTGGAAAGAAAACAAAATATGAGTCAAGTTATAATCCTCATTTACTTTTTCCTATTGCTCGTCAGGGCAAGCGCAATGAACTAGGGATTTCTGATGATTTACCTTTTGTGGGGTTTGATCTTTGGAATCATTATGAGGTTTCATGGTTGAATGAAAAGGGTAAGCCCATTGTGGCGATTGCTGAAATAATTTATCCCTGTGAATCTCCTTTTATTATTGAATCAAAATCCAAAAAACTTTATTTTAATTCACTTAATAACACAAAATTCAAG
>Ga0156273_105_pt1 | contig 36637 bp, 22 predicted proteins | sample RifCSPlowO2_12_FD_107922 | JGI IMG/M metagenome (GOLD analysis project Ga0156273, IMG submission 107922) | Gammaproteobacteria bacterium RIFCSPLOWO2_12_FULL_38_14 | reverse complement strand
ATCAATCCAGTTATATTCCCAAAAAAGCAAAACATCGTTTAACGAATGTGGGTCAAACTGAATTAGAAATCATTGAAGTTCAGCTGGGATCTTATCTGGGCGAAGATGATATCGTTAGGTTGGAAGATCATTATGGGCGTGTGAAGGAGACTGTGTGAGGAGAATATTCTGTATGTGCAATTTCCAAGGATAGCTCCAGTGTCCGTTTTATGGAGGCGAGATTAGTCATGTTATGTTCAGAGGCAAAAATAGATAGAGGTTTAGGATTTTCTTTAGACGTAAAACTAACTGAGGAAGAATTGCGGCTTTTTAGAAATTTAATAGAAAAACAATGGTTGATGGTTTCGCGACAAGCCTGTCCTGAATATATAGAAGAATTTTATTTGAAAGGAATGAAAAATTATCATCAACTTTCACATCTTCTCGATCATTCTGTGACATGGCCTAAGACAGTGAGAGTATTATCTAAAAAAGCGGTTGATGAAATTCGTGAAATGCCCTTCTGTAGAAAACTAGAGGATATTTTTGGCCCCTTTCTTATTTCAGATGAAGAAAATATAGGTTGGGAAGAAATTTATTGGAGATTGGTCAGGCCTAATCAGCTCGGAGATGTAGGTCCGCTTCATGCAGATGCTTGGTTTTGGGCATTGGGGCATGGAGTGACGCCTAAGAATATGAGGCGAGTAAAAGTCTGGATAGCAGTTTATTGTGAGCCAGGATTAAATGGTTTAAGAGTCGTGCCAAATTCGCATAAAAAAGAGTGGAGATATCATGGTGAAACAAGAAATGGATTTGTGAAGCCTCAAATTGATGAAAAAGAAGAAGAATTAGCTATACAGCTTGTGCATACCAATCCAGGAGATGTCATTGTATTTAATGATAGGCTTTTGCACGGAGGGGCTTTAAATCAAGGGCATTTTACGCGTGTGAGTGCTGAGTTTACTATGTTTGTAAAAAAAGATTGAAGCAGAAATGTGTAACTTAAATTATTCTTGACACCTTTTCTAGCACCGTAGAGAATACTTGCCTACAAAAACTCGGAATAGAAGGCCAAGGAAGCCCTGGTTTCGTGCATGCAAAAACGCGGGAATAGCTCAGTTGGTAGAGCACAACCTTGCCAAGGTTGGGGTCGCGAGTTCGAGTCTCGTTTCCCGCTCCATATTTTTAATTTTTCTTTTGTTATCATCAGAAGTGTCTTTCATGTCTACTCCAGCCTCATTACGTATCGCAACAAGAAAAAGTCCCTTAGCATTAGCCCAAGCAGACTGGGTTGCAAAACAGCTTCAATCGTATCACCCCTCTCTCAATATTGAATTCGTGAAAATCACAAGCGCAGGGGATACCTACCCCTCGCCTTTGTATGATGTGGGTGGGAAAGGCTTATTCACGAAAGAATTAGAAGAAGCGCTTTTGCAGAAAAAAGCAGATATTGCGGTGCATTCTATGAAAGATATCCCCGCGCAAATTCCTGAAGGCTTAGCACTCCCCGTTATTTGTAAACGTATTGATCCGCGCGATGTGCTTGTTTCAAATACGGCAAATGACCTTGCTTCTTTGGCATCAAGTGCGCGTGTCGGGACATCCAGTTTGCGGCGACAATGTCAGCTATTATCCTTAAGACCCGATCTCATTATCATGGCTTTGCGTGGTAATGTGGATACACGTTTGAAAAAATTAGAAACCGGGATGTTTGATGCGCTGATATTAGCAGCCGCAGGGTTGCTGCGCTTAAATATACGGCGTCCTTTTTATTTTTTATCGCCAGAAATATGTTTGCCCGCCGCTGGACAAGGGGCTTTGGGATTAGAATGTCGAATAGACGATCACGCGATACAACATTTAATTGCACCTTTAAATGATTTCAAAAGTTTTTGTGAAGTTGAAGCAGAGCGTGCTTTTACGGCCCACTTAAACGGTGGATGTCGTTCACCTATCGCAGCCTATGCGGTATTGGAAGACGAAACGGTACTGTTGCGGGGATTGATAGGTTCACCCGAAGGGAGACGCATCGTAAAAGGAAGGCAGCAAGGTTTGGCAAAAGAGGCCAAAAAAATAGGAATACAGTTAGCAGACAGTTTATTAGAAAAAGGAGGGCGTGAACTTTTGCAATGAAAAAAAAAATTTTAATTACACGCCCTGAACCTTTTGCAACTCAATTAGCTCAAGCAATGTATGCAGCAGGCTTTGATACGATTTTATGTCCTATGCTGGAAATTGTTGAACCAAGAAAGATGACGTCATTAGAAAAACTCTTTCAAGATCTTAATTTTTTTGATTTTGCTATTTTTATTAGTCCGACCGCAGTATTAAAGACTTTTTCTAAATTAAAAAAACCTTGGCCTACACATATTAAAGTTTTTGCTATCGGTCAAGGTACTGCAAAGGCTTTAATGTCACAAGGTATCTCAAAGGTAATATTTCCCACGTCATTTTGCAGTGAATCCTTATTAGCAATGGAAGAATTAAAAAACGTAAAGAATAAAAAAATTATTATTTTTCGTGGGAAAGGAGGACGCCCCTTGCTTGGCAATGCCCTCGAAGCCCAAGAGGCTTGTGTGTCGCATGCGGTGGTTTATGAGCGTAAAATGCCTGCTATTTTACGAGAAAAACAGCTTAAATTATGGAAGGAGGCCAGAATTGATGCTATCGTGGTAAGCAGCCAAGAAGCCTTAGAAAATATGATTTCTTTGGTAGGCGAAAAAGAAAAATGCTGGTTACAGCAACAATGTTTTTTGGTGACGAGTTTGAAGACCCAAGCGTACGCTCATCATCAAGGATTTAAAACTGTTTTGCTGGCAAGAGACGCCAGCGATCAAGCTATTATCGATGTTTTATTTAGGAGAACATGATGGAAGAATTATCCTCCTCGCAAGAAATGAAAAAAGAAGTAAAACCTAAAAATCGTCTTGCTTTATTTTCTGTTTTTATTTCTTTGATTGTGTTGATCACAACACTTGTTTTATTTAAAGAAGTAAAAAATGACATGCATCGCTTTCAAGTCAATCAAGTGCAGCTAGCTAAATCGGGTATTCAGGTTGATCAAACATTTCATATTTTTCAAGATAAAATAAATGATCAAGAAAATAAATTAGATGCATTGAATGAAACGCTACAGCGATTAGCCCAATTCGTGGGGCCGGTTGAAAATGGTCTTTTAGTGCAAGCAGAATATTTAGTACAACTTTCGCAATTTAGTTTGACGTATCAACGTGATGTGCTAGGCGCACTTGCTTTATTGAAATTAGCCGATCAACGCTTGGCAAGCTTGTCATTGTCACCGATTCTGGAAGTAAGACAAATACTTGCAAAAAACATATTAGCGCTGCAATCAATATCCGTTATCGATCTCGCCGGTATCATGACAAAACTAAATGTGTTGTCTGATCAAGTAGAGCAACTTCCTTTGGTGCCCAGTTTGCCACGCTCAGAAATGATCGTGAAACAACCGAATAAACCCACAAAGCTTGATACCTATTTATCAGATTGGAAGAGTGTATTGTCGACCAGTTGGCATGCCTTGGAGCGTGTTATCGTGATCCGTCATCATGGTCAACCTATCGAACCTTTGTTGGCGCCAGAAGAATATCTTTATTTAAAACAAAATATTGAATTGCAATTGGAGATTGCACAGTGGGCTGCAATACATCAACAACAAACTATTTATATTGAAAGTTTGCGTAAGGCGGCAGGTTGGGTGAATCGTTATTTTACGGATAATGGTTTGTTATCTCGTGCAGTTCAACATGATATTGCAGAGTTACAAAAATATGTTATTGCACCTTCCTTGCCTGATTTAACAGCTTCGATTAATGCTATTACACAAGCGCAAAAACGTATTTTTGAGATGACTGCAAATAAACAAGAAACTATTTCTGTTCCTGTTCCAACGATGCCTGTGAAAAATGTGACAAAAGAAGCTGAAAATACAGGGAAAAATAAAAATATTGTTCCTCCTAAAGGGAGCGTGTGATGAAACTCTTAATTCTATTTTTATCTGTTCTGGTATTATTTGTTTGGTTGGGTTTGAAAATTCAAAATGATCCGGGCTATGTATTGTTTGCCTATGATCAGTGGACAATCGAGACCCCTTTGTGGTTTGTCATTGCTGCTACCGTTATATTTTTTATTTTGTTTTATATCATTTTACAATTTTTAATACGCCTAGGTAATGTTGCAACGCAATTTCGAACATGGGCGCAACAACGACGTTTGCGTCGCGCGCATGAACGAACATCACGTGGTTTGATGGAACTTGCAGAAGGGCAGTGGAAATTAGCGGAAAAAAATTTATTAAAAGCCGTGCAATATACAGATATGCCCCTTATTAATTATTTATCAGCCGCTAGGGCCGCGCAAGAATTAGGAGAACATGAAAGACGAGATGATTATTTGCATAAAGCACATTTGGCGATGCCTTCAGCTGAAATTGCCGTGGGTTTGACGCAAGCGCAATTGCAATTTAATCATAATCAGCTTGAGCAGGCCTTGGCAACATTGCGAAGATTGCACGAGCTTTCACCCAAACATATTTATATTTTGAAATTATTACAAAACATTTACCTTGAATTACGTGATTATGAAAATCTAGAAACCCTGTTGCCTTCATTAAAAAAATTGAAAGTATTGCCTGGTCTTGAGTTTGATTCCTTGCAACAAAAAACATACATTGGGTTACTGAAACAAGCTGAGAAAAGTCATGCGACAGAGATGGTTGAAACTGTTTGGCAGCGTATCCCTAAAGAATTGCAACAAGAGCCCTCCTTATTAATTGTGTACGCAAAACATTTAATGAAAGAGAAAAAAGAGGTGATGGCAGAACAATTAATTAAAGAAGCGCTCAAAAAACATTGGAATGACGACTTGGTTTCTCTTTATGGTTTGGTGGTAGGAGAATACATTGATAAACAATTATCGCATGCAGAGCAGTGGTTGAGGCTTCATGGAGAAAATCCTGCTTTATTGTTATGTTTGGGTCGTTTGAGTATTCAAAATAGTTTGTGGGGTAAAGCACGAAGTTATTTAGAAACAAGTTTATCGTTTTCACCTTCAGCAGAAACTTACAGCGTTTTAGCCCAATTGCTTGAAAAAATGGGTGAAGCTACACAAGCAAATCAATGTTATCGAAAAGGGTTGTTATTAATGACGCAGCGGTAGATTACCCCTTACCCCTGAAGATGCGAACTTGCGCTTCGGTCTCGCATTCATCTTGCGATGCTCTTCATTTGCAGAAATCCTCATGTGTAGTCGTACACACTGCGGTTTTTGCTCAATCAGATCATCGCAATCTGAACGTGGTCCCTGTGCGTAACTTCGCATCTTCAGGGATAAGGGGTATAGATGCATCTTTTTGGTTTCATGATTTTTCTTAATAAACCCTTCCAAAGGGTTTATTAAGAAAAATCATGAAAGAAACACTTTCCTTGCTTCTTACAAATGGTGAGGGATGAGAGAATAAATAACTTATTTTCAGCAAAATTTGCTATACTTTCGCACTTACATCTCTAAGCTGTTAATTTAAATGATAGAAAATCTCCGAAATATTGCCATTATTGCGCATGTTGATCATGGTAAAACGACGCTGGTCGATAGACTCCTACAGCAATCCGGTACGCTAGATTCGCGAGCGCCTCTCCTTGAGCGAGTGATGGATTCCAATGCTTTAGAGAGAGAACGCGGTATTACAATACTTGCGAAAAATACCGCTATTCGCTGGAAGGATTACCGCATTAACATCGTTGATACACCCGGCCATGCTGATTTTGGTGGGGAAGTTGAGCGTATTCTGTCGATGGTGGACTCTGTTTTATTGTTAGTGGATGCTGTTGATGGTCCTATGCCGCAAACACGTTTTGTAACAATGAAGGCGTTTGCGCAAGGGCTACATCCTATCGTGGTAATCAATAAAATTGACAGGCCTTCTGCACGGCCTGATTGGGTTTTAAATCAAGTTTTCGATTTGTTTTTTCAATTAGGCGCGACAGAAAAACAATTAGATTTTCCTGTTGTTTATGCTTCTGCTCTGGAAGGTTATGCAACCTTGGCCTTAAACCAGCCTTCCAAAGACATGACGCCTTTGCTGCAGACGATTGTCGATAAAGTATCGCCGCCCCTCGTGGATCAAACAGGGCCTTTTCAGATGCAAATTAGTCAATTGGATTACTCAAGCTATGTGGGTGCTATTGGAGTAGGACGCATTGCGCGTGGGTGTGCGAAAAGGAACATGCCTGTTGTGATTGTGAATCGCGAAAATCAAAAACGCCAAGGACGTATTTTGCAAGTGATGGGTTATTTGGGATTAAATCGCATTGAAGTGGAAGAAGCGCATGCTGGTGATATTGTTGCAATCACGGGCATCGAGAATTTAAGTATTTCAGATACCTTATGTGATCCAAAAAACGTGGAAACGCTTCCTGCATTGCAAGTTGACGAACCCACGATGAGTATGACATTCCAAGTAAACAATTCTCCATTTGCAGGAAAAGAAGGGAAGTTTGTGACAAGCCGGCAATTGCGAGAGCGCTTGCAACGAGAGTTAATTCATAATGTGGCTTTACGTGTGGAAGAAACAGAAGATCCTGACAAATTCAAAGTGTCAGGACGCGGTGAATTACATTTGGGTATTTTGCTTGAAACAATGCGGCGTGAGGGTTATGAATTAGCAGTGTCACGCCCTGAAGTGATATTTAAAATGATAGAGGGCGAGCAATGCGAACCTTATGAGGTATTGGTGTGTGATGTGGAAGAAACGCATCAAGGCACGGTTATGGAAAGACTGGGGTCGCGAAAAGGTGATTTAATCAATATGACCCCAGATGGAAAAGGGCGTGTACGTTTAGAATATTTGATGACATCCCGTGGTTTATTTGGGTTTCGTACAGAATTTTTAACGGTTACCTCGGGTACAGGCATTTTGTATCATGTCTTTGAGAAATATGCGCCTGAGAAAAAAGGTGCTATTGCGCCACGTATCAACGGTGTGCTTATTTCAAATGGCCCAGGAAAATCATCGGCGTATGCCTTGTGGAATCTTCAAGAACGCGGTCGTATGATCATTGAACCACAAGTGGATGTCTATGAAGGTATGCTCATCGGTATTCATTCGCGCGATAACGATTTAGTTGTGAATGTTATAAAAGGAAAACAATTAACAAATATTCGCGCGGCAGGTTCTGATGAAAATATTATTTTAACACCGCCCATACGTTTTTCATTAGAGCAGGCTTTGGAATTTATTGAGGAAGATGAGCTGGTGGAAATCACACCAAAAACAATTCGATTAAGAAAGAAATTTCTGAAAGAAAATGAAAGGAAATCAAAACGTAATCTATGATCAAAAAAACAAGGAGAGTTTTAGCCATAGGAATCGTTTTTCTGGCATTCGTTGTGCTGGCTATCCGCATTGGTGTTGCTCATCTTGTGCAGCAAACGCATTACTTCGAAGATATCGCTACACGCAGTTTTTCACACACCGTTAAAATACAATCTGTGTCGACCTATTGGAAAGGCCTCCATCCTCTCTTTGCTTTAAAAGATGTAACTATTCTAGGTGATGATAAGCAAATTTTAATTGAGATGGATCATTTAAATATTGGTATTGATTTTCTTTCTAGTTTTTTACACTGGACATTTATTCCAGGCATGTTAGAAGTTTCAGGTGCAAAAATCAGTTTATTCCAGGATCAATTAGGGCATTGGAAAATCGTGGATTTAAATCAAAATGCCACATCGACAGCAACTGAATTTAATGAGTGGTTAAAGTGGTTGGCTACACAAAAACAAATTTTATTGACAGATATTCATATTCAGTTTCAAACGACCCATCAAAAAATTATTCCTATTGATATCGAAAAAATTGAATCTTTTTCAAGAATTTTTTCAACGCAAATCGAAGGTGAAGTCAGCGTAAAACAACCACAATTGGCCACGCTGCATTTAGTGGCAATTTTGAAAAAGACACTTCGTTTTGAATCGATGGAAGCTAATCTCTATTTGAACGCAGAAAACGTGGATGTTGGACCATGGATAAAAACCTTTGCATTGGAAGGATGGACCATCAATCAGGGAATACTCAGTACTCAAATATGGGCGACATGGAAAAATAAAAAATGGGATAGTGCCCAAGTTTATTTTTCTGGAAAGGATGTCTCGTTAAAAAATAAAAATAAAATAATATCTTTAACTTTAGAACCAATTCAATTGATTTGGAATCGTTTGGATAATGAAGTTTGGCAGCTAAGAGGATTAGTCGAAGAAGCTTCGATCAATCATTCTATTAAAATTAATGAACCCGTCGTGTTTTTGTATCAACAGGCACCCAAGCAACAACAATTTCAAATAAAAGAAGTTTCATTTTCCTTACTAAATTCATTGATACCTCTTTTTTCTGATTTTGAAAATGATGAAATTTTATTGTTTAAGAAGGCGAATCTGTCAGGCTCTCTGAAAAACATTTATTTCCAAAAAAAGGAAAATACGTGGTTGTTGGGGGGAGAGCTTGAGAATTTAAAATCTGCTCCTATCGATGAAATTCCAGGTGTGGTCAATTTATCGGGGGAATTTCAAATAAGACCGGATGTGGGTTTTTTTGATTTCGACAGTAAAAATTTATCGATGATGTTTCCAAAAGTATTTCGTTCTACTGTTGTATTGGATCGCGCCGCCGGGAAAATAAATTGGGAAAAACGCCCCGGGGGATTTCTCATTCAATTAAGAGAAGGTTGGATTGTGAATGTTGATGGTGCTGCTTATGGGCAATTGAGCGTGTTCGTTGATGAAAAACAAAAGAATAGTTGGATGAGTTTATTGGGAGGAGGGGTATTAAACAGCTTGGATCGCAGAGCATTGTATTTGCCTTTTACGGTGATGTCGACAGAAGTTGTTGATTGGATCGATCAAGCTGTAATGCCAGGAAAGGGTGAGAGTTCTGCGACAGTGGTATTGAATGGGCCTTTGGAACAATTTCCTTTTGATTATCATGAAGGTCAATTTACAGTGGATGCTACTATAAAAAATGTGGCATTACATGTTGAAAAAGACTGGCCAACAATTTCAGAAATTGCTGGGAATTTAATTTTTAATAATCGCAGTATGCTTTTTAAAGAAGGCACGGGAAAAATAGCCACAGCAACAACGCTTTCTAATTTACAGGCTTCTATTCCTTACATGGGGCCTGCGGCGGCGGCTGTATTAAATGTCAGTGGGAATGCAAAAACATCAGTAGAAGATGCTTTGATGTTCATTCATCAAAGTCCTTTGAATGCGCTGTTAAAATATCGACTGGCTGCTTTTGAAGGTCGGGGTCCTTTAGATTTAAAGTTATCTTTTTCTTTACCGTTATCAGATTCAAAACAAAAGATAAAATTTAATGGTTCATTGAAATTTTCAGATGATACCTTGGGTGCGGTACCCCTCTTTATTGAAAAACTAAAAGGGAAGTTAAGATTTACTGAACAGGGTTTTTCATCCCCGCTTATTGAAGGAGAGTTAGGTGGCTTTCCTTTATTGATTAAAATAGAAAACAAAAACAATGATCGTTGGAGTATGAGCTACGGTACGGTAAAAGGAAAATTTTCTTCTGAATTATTAAACAATGCTGATTCAAATGTTATTTTTGGAAAATATTTAAAAGGAGGTTCTGATTTTATTGCAAATTTTAATTTTTATCACGCTGATGATAATAAAAATTTGCCGTCAGACCAATTTGAATTATCCTCTGATTTAAAAGGCCTTGCCATTCATCTTCCAGCGCCGTTTGGTAAAACAGAGCAGGACTCAAAATATTTATCTTTAAAAATAAAATGGATAACAGAAGGTTTTGTCTTGCAATTAACAGGAGGAGAAGAAATACAAGGTCTTTTTTCTTTTTCTGGAAAAGATAAAAAATTCGACAAAGGTGTTTTGGGGATTAATCTTCCTCCTGTCACTTTATCTTCAAGTCCAGGATTATTGATCATAGGCAATATGCCCAGTTTTGATTGGCAGGCGTGGAGAAAAATCATTAATGAAAATACACCGAAAAAAGAAAATAAAAACGAGAGAATCTTTCCTTCGTTTTTAAGAAAAATTGATTTGACGATAGGGAAAATGAATATAAGTGGGAAAGATTGGGAAAATACACGTGTTCAACTGGAAGAAGAAAATAATGTAAGGGTGATAGATATTCAAAATAGTTTTTTGAATGGAAAATTTTATTTAACGGAAAATAGCAATGCTGTAAAGATTCGTTTAGAAACGCTTTCTTTACCTGATGTTTCCGAGAGCGATGCAAAAATTTCTCCTCGCGAATTGCCTGCCTTAGATGTTGATTGCACGAATGTACGTATTGGAAATAAAGATTTAGGGCATATCGCTTTTCTTACAACCCCCACTCCGGAAGGTTTGAGTATTGATAAGCTGTCGTTGACGTCGGGAGATTGTGTTTTGAATGGGCAGGGCGAGTGGCAAAAATCAAAAAATCAAGAAACTTCAAAATTAACAGGAAATATTTCCAGTAGTGACTTGGCGCAAACCTTTCAAAGCTGGGGGATAACACCGGGTGTTGTCAGTCATAATGCGCTAGGACATTTTTCTTTACAATGGATGGGTTCTCCGTTTGGGTTAAACATGAAAACGCTAAATGGAGAATTTGATTTAAATATTGAAAATGGAGCGTTCACCGATGTGGGTGAATCTGCCAGTTTGAAGATTGGTTTAGGACGGCTTTTAACGCTGCTGAGTTTGCAGAGCATACAGCAACATTTACAATTAAATTTTAGCGATTTAACGGACAAAGGATTTAATTTTAAAACCTTAAAAGGTCGTTTTTCTTTAGAGCAAGGGCAGGCTGTTACAGAAGGTGTTTTTATCGATGGTCCTGTTGCAAAAGTAAAAATGAGTGGGCGCATAGGCTTATCGACGCACGATTATGATTTACAATTAGATATCACACCTTATGTCACCTCGAGTTTGCCACTCATTGCAACAGTGGCGGGCGGGCCGGTGGTGGGTGCGGTTGCTTGGGTAACGGATAAAGTGTTAAGTCCCGTTGTTCAGAAGCTCACGACCTACCATTATCATGTGACAGGCTCGTGGGATTCGCCTGTGATCAATAAAGATTAAAAATGAGTGTAACAAAGTTATAACGCAAAAAAGCAATTTTTAGATGGGCCCTTAAGTTATGAATAACATTAAAAAATTTTTAATCATTCAGTGTGCTAATGTCGGTGATGCTGTGTGTGGTACGCCTGCGATAAAATTATTACGTGATACTTGTCCTTTTGCTCAAATTGACGTGTTGGTGACGTGTGATGCCAGTGCACAAGTTATAAAAAATAATCCTGATATCAACCATATTATCTATTCTGAATCAGTGAGGAAACCGAAAGTTTTTGCAGAAAATTACACTGATATCATTGTATTTATGGCAACGCAAAAAGAAAGTGAGATTGCAGAAAAAATGGGGCGAGCTTATTGGCGTGGGAGTGAGCCAAACCCTGTTCATCTGCGTGATGTGGGAATTAATTTAATTCACAGTTTATTTCCCGAAAATAAACTGCCAGCAAGCGATCATAATTTTTTATATCCACAGCCGGAAGATTTTATTTCGATTGAAGAAAAATTAAAAAAAGCAGGCGCAACATTTGATAAAAATGAAATACTAATTGCTTGTCATGTGGGTTGTTCAAAAGCGTCGAAGCGTGCCTTGAAGTTTTGGAAGCGAAATATTGCAAGTTTTCGCACCTGGCCTTTTGAAAATTTTTATGAATTAACTAAAGTCTTTAAAAAAGAAAATCCTGCGATAAAATGGGTGATGACGGGGACGCTGGGAGAACAAAAAATTATTAAAAAATATTTTAAAACAAGAGAAAATTTGATTGATTTAACTGCGCAGACCAGCGTGCTTGAATTAGCTGCTTTAATGAAATTTTGTCGTGTTTTTCTTTCAGGTGACTCAGGGCCCATGCATGTTGCAAGCACAACATCCGTGCCCATGGTAAGCTTATTTTCCTCAACGCATCCCAGTGTCACGGGGCCAAGACCGATGAGAGATAATATTATTTTATTGATAGGCCAGCATTCGATTTCAGATATTTCTGTAGAAGAAGTCAAGAAGGCGATAGTTTCGTGCTTACGGCGCTGAAAATGGATATATCCGCATACCCCCACCTTACGGGGGCACTGCGTGCCCCTAAGGTGGGGCTTGACGTTGTTGTCAGGCCTTCGGCCTGTGGGATTGTCATTGCGAAAAAATGCGTCTAAGTGATTTTGAAAAAAGACAAGAAGGTTCACGCATTTTTGAAGCAATCTAGTGTGCTACTAAATAAGAACACAGTTTTTGGATTGCCGCGAAAAACACAAGGAAGCTTTTTCTTCTTTTTGAAACAAGGGCTGTGTTTTTCTCGCAATGACTGTAATCGCAAATTTATAATGAAATCAAATTTTAATTTTCAATCTCAAGGTCTTCGGCCTGACAAAAGCGTCGAAAATTTATTTGCGACGACTCTATCAGGTCGAAGACCTGACAGCGCGCAGACGCGCCTAGCTTAGAGTTACATTGTGCGAAACACAATGTTCTTTTTTCTCAAGGAGAAAAGAGAGATTGCATCAGGCCGAAGGCCTGGGTAATGATAAAAAAAATTAGCGCTGTAAGCGCGAAACTCTTAAAAAAATTTAAATTAAGTCTTGATTTCAACACAGTAACCTAGGCGTTGTTGCCAGGCCTTCGGCCTGGCAACTGAAAACGAAAACTTGAGTGGGGAAACACATGAAAAACTTTGATCCCAATGCAGCTGCCACAAAAGATTCGGGTATCTTTGGCTTGCCCTTTTCATTTGAAGAATCAGAATTAGTATTATTGCCAGTGCCTTGGGATGCGACGACATCTTACGGTGGGGGTGCTTGTCGGGGGCCTGCCGCAATCTTCAAGGCAAGTAAGCAAATTGATTTGTTTGATAAAGAATTGGGGAATTTTTTTGAATCAGGTATTTTTATGTTAAAAATATCGTCTGAGATTCAAAAAATGAATGAAGTGGCTTATGTTGCTGCAAGAAAAATTATTGAAAATGAACTTTCATCGGATTCAACATTATTTTCCACGGTAAATGATTTAAGTTTAAAATTAAATAAATATGTTTATGAGGAAACTCGTGAATTATTAAATCAGGGGAAAAAAGTAGGTTTGATAGGCGGCGATCACTCCGTGCCCTTTGGTTCAATTCAAGCGCATTTAGAAAAATACCCAAATATGAGTGTATTACATATTGATGCGCATGCAGATTTGCGTAATGCCTTTGAAGGTTTTGAATATTCTCATGCATCGATTATGTATAATGCGATGACAAAAACAAATTTAAAAAAATTAGTGCAAGTAGGGGTCCGTGATTTTTGTGAAGAAGAATGGCATTTTATGAAAAATAATAAAAATAAAATAATTTCTTTTTTTGATGCGGAAATTGCAGAAAAAAAATTAAGTGGACACATTTGGTCGACGTTATGTGATGAAATTCTCCATGATATGGGTGAAGAGGTTTATATTTCTTTTGATATTGACGGCTTGGATCCGCGCTTTTGTCCGCACACAGGAACGCCTGTCCCCGGAGGATTAGAGTATCACGAGGTTTTATATTTATTTAAAAAACTGATTCGTTCAGGGCGTCGGGTGATTGGATTTGATTTAAATGAAGTTTCTTTGGGTTCTACGCAAGAGGCTTCTTCGCATGTTTTGGAGCCCGCACAAGAGTGGGACGCGAATGTGGGTGCGAGATTACTTTATAAATTATGTGGTTTAATCCTTCGCGATACACATAATAAAATTACGTAGTCGTCCGTGAAAAACGTCATTTTTGCTTTATTTCTTTGTTGCGGGAATTTTTTAAATGCTCATTTACTTCTATGTAAACTGCGCTTTAAAAAATTCCCGCGCCTCGAACTAAAGCAAAACTGACGTTTTCGCTGAACGCCTCTTTCAAAATCTTTTGCAAGATTTTGAAAGAGTCACGCGTGAAATCGTGTAAATTAGAAAGCTTATTTTTTAAATTAAACCCCTGTTTTTATAGCACCATCATGCTTTTTCACGTGTGACTACGTAGGTTTCGTGGATCCTGGGTCAAGCGTTTTCATTTTTTCTAGAATTTTAAGCGTTCTTCTTTCGGTGGGAGAGGGGATGTGATCTGTTTTTAATTGTGAATGTATGGCCGCTTCCCAAGCGAAAAATTTTATTTTGTCATGAAATTCACTTGCGTTTGGTGGGAGGATGTCATCAATCTTAACCCCAGGCCAATGACGCTCTTTAGCCATACTTATTAATTTAGAGGCGATGGTTCTTGCAGGTGATGTTAGAAAGCTACGTTCTACATTAGGTTTTGTTTTATCTTTAGAGTTCGTTAAACGCCCTGCTTTTCCTGGGGAAGTTACTAACTTGTCACCGTAATCTGCAATTATCCAACCTGTTTGGGGATCTTCAATGATTTGAGCTTGTGTTTGAGGTGTTCCTTGTGGATTACTGATGCTAAGTGCAGCCCAGCGCATTAAAACAAATTGCATTTCTTGTGTCGTGGGAGGGCGTGAAAAAGCAGAAGAGACAATCTCAACCATAGGCAAAAGTTCTGCTTGATGCTCATCCCATGCGACTGTTTGAAGTAATCGAAATAATGTATCTTGGTCGGATTCATTGTCGCTGGGGGTCGTAGCATCGTCCTCATCTTCATCTTGAGAGAAACTGAGTGTTGCTTCTTTAGGTTCAGAAAATTTGTCATCATCATTCATGTGAACTTTCCTTTTTGAAAATGCAAAATTAATTTTTCGCAGGTATACTTTTATCTGACTGATGATTCTAGCGTGATTTTAGGAGTAAAACCAAACCCCTCCAATCTTTGTCTGCTTTATCATTGAGGGGGGGGTATTGTTTGAATTGTACGATTTTTGGCTGAACGATGTTCGACTTATGTTGAATATCATGCAGTAACATTTGTAGTGGTGAGGGTAATATCGTTGTTTTCAGGGGACGTTTTTGTTTTTTTAATAAACGGGGTGACCAAGCATGATAATAATTCACGGTCCCTGCAAATAAAATAGTTTTTGGAGGCATCATCTCTATATTAGAATTCCATAAACGAAAAATAATAATATTTTTTTGGTCTAATGGTTTGTAAAGCGAGAGTAAGGGCATTTGTCCGAGATATTGTTGACTTAAGATGGGGAGTGTTGTGGAGGTGGATGTTTCAGTGAGTCGATAAAATAAAGTTTTGAATGTGTTCTCATTTAAGATGCGCCAACCCGATCGCAGTAATCTTTTTTGAAGTAAATCGATATCCCCCACAAATTGAACATTGATAGTCTGAATAGGTTTACCAAAGCGATTGCTGCGGTAAAGCGGAGGTGAGTTTTCATCGTTTTGATTCCACCATTCATCAAAGCTCATTTTTGATTTTGGCCAGGTAAGCTGTGAGTTAATCAGCGATTGATTGAAATTTTTAAGAATGAAAATACTGCTGAAAGAAAACCAAGTTAAAAATGAAAGACAAGTAATTATTATCAGGTTTTTTATTTTTATGTGAGATATCTTGTGTCGGTATATTAAAGCAATGAATGACATGCAAGTTAAACCTAAAAATAATCCGCCCAATACATCTGTGAGCCAGTGCGCATTTAAATATAAACGAGAGAAAGCAATTAACATTAAAAAAGTAGATAAGACACTATAAATATAGTTTCTAACAACGCGAGGAATATGTTGAGAAAATAAAATAATTAAAAAACTGAATATCGCAACACTTAAAGCGACATGTCCACTTGGGTATGACCATCCGTGTTCTAAAATTCCTTGTGTGTCTTTGGGGCGAGGTATGTGTGTTCCTATTTTAATGAGCCATGTGCTTGCATAAATTAAAAATGCATTCAAAAGCCAGAAAAAAGCAATGCGATAATAACGCTGTGAAACAAAAAAGAGGGTAAAAATAATGACTAATATTCCAACAACACGTTTTTCTGCTAGAAGAGACAAAACAACCACGACATTGCTGATGACACTTGTTCTTAAACTTCTAAAAAAATAATTTATTGCATTATTGTCTTGCGTCAGAAATCCATGCGTGACTACTTGGTAGGTGATAAATAAGAAAGAGAAAAGTGAGAAAACAAAAACAAATAATAATTCAACTTGATGCTCTTTTTCAGAAAAATGGGGTGTGTAAATTAATTTTTTTATAATATGTAATCGAGGTGTGTGTTGGATGAAAGCCCAGATACGTTGTTCGTAATAATGGACGAACGCTGAAAAAGAAGAGGCGATTTTTCGTATGATCCAATAAAAAATTGTTAAGACAACAATGCTGAGGAAGATGATGAGAAGAAAGCGAGGCATGACTTCAGGTGGTAATTCTGCAGAGGCTGCGCCCCCAACGATGATGCCTGGAAAGATATAAGCGATAGCCCAGAGGATAGCTGACAACACATCAACCCAAACAAAATGAAAAAAGGGCATTTTCATCAGTGCGGCAATGGTCGGTGTGATGGGGCGCATGGGGCCAATGAAACGTCCTAGAAAAACGCCCTTGCCACCATGTCGTAAAAAGAAAGCTTCGCCTGATTGTAATAGCTTGGGCCAGCGTTTAAATAACCAAAAGTGATGCATGTGATCTTTGTAGTAATGGCCTACCCAAAAACCGAAGAAGTCACCTACAATCGCCCCGAAAATGGCGGATAAAATGGTTTGTAGAGGGAAGATAATGCCAGAACCAATAAGCGTACCAATGCCGATTAATAAGAAAGAGCCTGGTACAATCAGGCCGATAATAGGAAGCGATTCAAGTAAGGCAATGAAGAAGGTGGTGATATAGGCGAAATGAGGATGGGTATGTAACCATTCCATGGCAGGTTTGATGTGTTCAATCAGAAGTTCAAACATGGCCAGTATATTCTCCCGAAGCTTGTTTATCCGCATGATATGAGGAGCGTACTAGCGGGCCACTTGCGATGTGTGTGAACCCCAGGGTTTTTGCAAATTCCCCCAGCGCTTTAAATTCTTCAGGGGGGGCAAAGCGAGCGACAGGTAAATGATGTAGGCTTGGCGCTAAGTACTGCCCTAAGGTGAGCATGTCAATATGATGTGTGCGCAGGTCTTTTAAGGTTTGTTTTATTTCTTCTGTTGTTTCGCCTAAACCTAACATGATACCCGACTTTGTGGGGATGTTTGGGAAACGCTGTTTAAATTCCGCAAGTAATGTTAAAGATTCTAAATAATTTGAACCCGCACGTGCTTGTTTGTAAAGTCGGGGAATGGTTTCAATATTATGATTAAATACGTCAGGCAGACAGCCAGCCAGTGCAGTTAATGCTTTTTCTCTTCGTCCACGAAAATCAGGAACCAATATTTCAAGCTTGATGCCTGGGTTCAAGCTACGTACCGTTTGCAAGCATGTCGCAAAATGACTTGCGCCACCATCACGTAAATCATCGCGATCTACTGAGGTGATAACGACATAATTTAATTTCATTTTTTTTATGGTTTCAGCCAGATGTTGTGGTTCGTCTGGGTCTAAAGGGTCAGGACGACCGTGTGCAACATCACAAAAAGCACAACGACGCGTGCACTTGTCTCCCATGATCATGAAGGTTGCTGTCCCTTTATTAAAACATTCGTTTAAATTTGGGCAAGAAGCCTCTTCACACACAGTATGTAATTTATTTTCTCGCAATATTTTTTTTAAGTCCTCTACTTTTGAAGAAGAGGAAACACGAATGCGAATCCAGTCAGGTTTGCGAAGAGGGGGGGCGGAAGACGTGGCGATGCGAACAGGAATTTTCGCCAGTTTTTCTGCGCCACGTTCTTTTCCGGCTTCCATTCTATTCATGCATCGATTCTCTGAAAATTTTCGTAAAAAGAGGAATAATGTCGTTGACTGTTTTTTTAATTTTTATAAAATCAGTTAAGTTTGTCATTTTTAAATTTTTAAAACCGCAGGGATTAATATAGCTGAACGGTTGAAGATCTGCATCGATATTTAATGCCAAACCATGGTAAGTGCATCCTCGACGCACACGTAAACCAATAGAGCCTATTTTTTTTCCTTCGACATAAATGCCCGGGGCCCCTTGATGTCGTTCACCTGAAATATGGAATGCTTGTAAAAATTGAATAACGATATTTTCCAAAAAATGGACCCATTGATGGATTGTTATTTTTTTTCGGGTTAAATCGATGAGTGTGTAGGCGACCAATTGACCGGGTCCATGATAAGTCACTTGACCGCCGCGATCAACTTTAATGACAGGGATTTCCTGTGTGTTTTGGAGGATATGCTCTTCTTTTCCTGCTTGACCTAAAGTAAATACCGGTGGGTGTTCTAAAAGCCATAATTCATCTTCTGTGGTTACTTGGCGTTGCTCGGTAAACGTTTTCATTGCTTGCCAAGTAGAATCGTAAGCTTGTATTCCCAGCGTTCGCACAATAAGCGACATAAGTAATTGATCACTCCGTATCACTGAACGCACATTGGCTTCCAATCTTTTTCGAAAAAATTATCGAAAAATCCTCACATACTGCCGTGTATGCTGCGGTATTTTCGATAATTTTTTCGAAAAACCTTGTTTGCCACTGTGCGTTCACTTGAATTTGACCCCACTCGGCGGTTACCGGCATAATAATTAAGTAGCGGCTTTCTTATTAAATAATTTTTGCAAAGCAAGATGGGTATGATCATGTATGCGTGTAAAGATGTTTGCGCGAGGATCATCTTTCAGCGCAATGGCCGGTTGCAATAGGACGGTTTCATTGTTTAACGTGATGCGGATGTTACCGACCACTTGGTTTTTGTTAATGGGCGCATGTAAATTGTCAGCCAGTTCCAATTTTGTTTGAATGTTTTTGAATTGACCTGCGGGGACGGTAACATAAACAGTTTGTGTGACGCCGACAGGTAAAGTTTTTTCTTTTCCTAACCAAATACGTGCTTGCTCAAGAGGTGTAAAAGCAGTAAAAATGGGTTTGGTTTCATAAAAATGGAATCCATAATTTAATAATTTTTGTGTATCTTGCATGCGTGATTTATCAGAGGGTTCACCCATCACGACAGCAATTAAACGCATATTATTTCTCATCGCAGAAGCTGCTAAACAAAATCCGGCGGTGTCTGTGTGCCCTGTTTTAATACCATCAACTGCTTCATCATGCCAGAGCAAACGGTTGCGGTTAGGTTGTTTGATGGAATTGAAAGAAAACCATTTTTGGGAATAAAGTTTGTAGTCGTAGGGGTAATTAAAAATAATAGCACGCGATAATAAAGCTAAGTCGCGCGGCGAAGAGTAATGATCAGGGTTAGGCATGCCCGTGCAATTTGTAAAATGTGTTTGTGTCATGCCAAGTTGTTTGGCTTCATGATTCATGAGTTGAACAAAAGCCTCTTCACTACCGGTGAGATGTTCTGCGATTGCAATAGAAGCGTCATTGCCCGATTGTACGATAATGCCTTGCAAAAGATCGCGTACCGACACACTATCGCCTACTTTCAAGAACATTTTAGAACCCCCTGCATGCCAAGCTTTTTCACTTATATAGACTTTGTCATCAAGGTGTAAACGGCCTTGGGCCAGTGCATCAGAGGCAAGATAAGCTGTCATCATTTTAGTTAAACTTGCAGGCTCCAGTCGTGTGTTAGCTTGCGTGGCCATGAGCGTTTTTCCACTGAAGGCATCGATCAATATAGCGCCTTTGGCTTCAAGAGGCGGAGGGGGAGGAACGGTGGCACTTGTGTTCTGTTTAGGTAATAAGGGGAAAGGTTCATTAGAAAAGGAAGTATCTGTTATTGCGAAGACACAGGCATAATAAAAAAATAAAAAAATGTAAAAAAATATTTTCATAGAAACCATTGTTTATTTTGAAAGATTCTCAATTTAGCAAAAAGTCGAGCTTAAATCCATGTTATTTTTGCCTGGCGCCAAGGAGATCCGATTGTAGGAAGTAGGGATCTTTAAATAAGATTTCAGCCGCCTCTTGATCAAGATAATGGCGTGCCAAAAGTGCAAGTGAAGAAAGTTCATCAAATTTTCCTTCGAGGATAACGAGTCTATTTTCGTTTTCTGCACCTTCCCCAAGTTTTTCTCCCAGTTTTTCCGCAAAATACAAAACGCTGATCTCATGTGCTCTGGCTTGATGGGCTGTCGCGACAAGCACGCCAAGTTGTTTTTTTTCTTCAAGCGTCATTTGTGAAAACCAAGGGTCAACATAATGATGTAAGGCTTCCAATTCTATCGTGCCAGCACGTGTTAATATTTCGATAATGAGGGGATGGATTTGTTGATAGAAAGAAGTAATTTCTGCATTACTGTAAGTTTGATTTAATAAGATGATTTTTATAAATGATTGTATTGCTGTCGATAGTTTTTTACAAAGTAATCCATCATTTTTAGTTAAATTCAAAGTGGGTAGGGCATATTCTGCTTTTTCAAGATGTTGTAACTGTAATTGTAAGCTATGCAAAATTTCTGAATTTAATTTTTTTGAATTTTCTTTAGGGAGCATGAGTAGCACGGAAAATGCAGCATGAGAAAATGTTTTAAGCGAATGGTAGGTCTGTGGTGTTGCGACAGCCGTTTGGGTTTTTCCATTTAATTTAAAAATAAGATTGCCGCCTAAATTTAAAATGATAGGTCTTCCGTGTGGGCGGCCGAATGTTTTGATGATTTGACTCACGCGTTTTTCGTATGTTTTGTGGAAATCGCAATTTAAAACGGACAAGGCCCCTTTTTTGGGGTAAAAAAAAGGGAACTCAGGGCAGGTTTGTTCTTGGAGAGAGATTGAAAAAAGAGGAGGATAAGTCAGGATGAGTGAGATAAAAAATAAAAATTTAATTTTTTTAGCCATAGGGCCTTACTTAATTAATAGTCACTTAATGTTCAAAGTCCTGAAAGTATATTTTTTATTTTTGTAAGATGAAAGAGGGGGCGATGAAAAATTTGTTCTACACTTAAATTAAGGGCTTTAGAATCTGGGAGGTAAATATGGCGAGATTAATATTAGGTTCCACCTCGATGGCACAATGGCAAAAATTGATTTTAGAGGCAGAGCAAGCTTGTGCTGTGAATTTAAATGAAGAAACAGAAAGTTATTTAGTTTTTCTTTTAATGAGATTTATTGAAAAGCCTCAGATGGTTTCTAGTGTTCTAGGTTTGGAGTTTTTGGAAGGATCGCAAGACTTTAGTCATGCGCGAGAAGAAAAATTACGTGATGTGGGAGATAAATGTTTGCTGCTTTCAGGATTATTTCCTGGGCGTGCAGAGCATCGTTGTGTTGATATCAGTTATTTTATTAAATTGGGGCAAGCGGCCTATTTAACATTGTCTGATCAATCTTCTTTGGCGGCCTTATACGTTCAGCTTTGTCAGAAATTTGTGGCGATGACAGAAGTTTTGCAAACGACACGTGAACTTATTGACGGAAAACCGGCGTTAACACCCTTGCAAGCGTATAGTTTATGGCGTGATGTGCAAAGCAAACATGCGCTTCATGATTTACAGCGTTATACACAAGGGGTAATCTTGCCTGAAAGTAAAGTGATGAGGAAGCATTAGACTGAAATCACCCCACCTTACGGGGCACTGCGTGCCCCTAAGGTGGGGCTTGACATTGTTGCCAGGCCTTCAGCCTGGGGGGATTGTTATTGCGAAAAAATGCGTCTGAGTGATTTTGAAAAAAAACAAGAAGATTCACGCATTTTTGAAGCAATCTAGTGTGTTACTAAATAAGAACTTAGTTTTGGATTGCCACGAAAAACACAAGGAAGTGTGTTTTTCTCGCAATGACTGTAAAGGCCTTCGGCCTGATGAAATCTCTCCATTTCTCCTTGAGAAAAAAGAACATTCATCAGGTCGAAGACCTGACAGCTCAGCCAAACTTGCCCTAGCACATTAGGACAAGCGTCTCGTATTTCAGGTGTTACACCCGCGGCTATTTCTTTACTGTTGGTTTATTTGAAGCGTCATGAGCGCTAGTACTGTAAAGTGCCCTTACGCATCCTTGAAAAAATCATCTAAAGTAACTACGCCGCTGATAATATCTTCTGCATAAGCGTTATTTTTAATTCCATTTACAGAAACAAACGAAAGAAATAATTGCTTTTTAGTTCGTGTCTGTTCTTTAAATACTTCCATTTTTCGCTTTAAATCTTCTACATATTCTTTCGTGAGGATAAAGGGTTCATTACTATATTTTATTTCACAAAGGGTAATAGCATCATCTTTTCGTGAAAATAATAAATCAATCTGTGCGCCACGTGTTTTTACACCTTTGCGCGGAACATAACGCCATGTGTTTGCAATTGCATCTGGCGTAATTGAAAGTGCTTTTCGAATAGCAGAAATATGCTTGTAACAAACTGCCTCAAATGCATAACCTAGCCAATTATTCCATTCGGGTGTTTTTTGCATTGCTTGCCAGTTTCCTTTATCTAAGGATTTTTTCTGTAATGTTTTTTTAATGGGTGCAATCCATTTCAGATAAAAATAGGTATATTCGTCGACGAGTCGATAATAAATACCCTGCCGCTTGTGAGAATGCGGCATAAAACTCATAATAAAACCTGTTTCTTCCATATCCCTTAATGCTTTAATACCCACACTTCCCATCACTGATTTACCTACAGCCTTTAATAATTCACGTTGTCCGATACCATACCGTCGACTAGCAATGATCTTTATCAATTGTAAATAGGCGTCTGAATGATCAAATAAAGAAGAAAACAAATTATCAAATTCCTCTAATAAAATGCTTTTTTCTGTGAATGCAAGTTTCTCAATAATCTGTGCTGCTGATAGTCCTTTTTTAATGTGGGATAAATAGTAAGGGACACCGCCTGTGATCATGTAAATCATTAAAATTTGTTGGTTCTTAAGTTTTACACCCTGGCTATCTAAAAAACGTTTTGTATCAGAAAGCCTAAAAGGCTCTAAATAAATTTTTTGTGTGATGCGATTATGTAGCCCGCCTTTATTGTTAACAATGTTTTTTATTACCCAAGAAGCGCTGGAACCACATACAATAAGCTTTATTCGTTTATCGCAAGACCAATATTGATTCCAGTAATAATCTAACTCTTGTAATAACATAGATTTTTTTGTCGCCATCCAAGGTAATTCATCAAAGAACAATATTATTTTCTTATCTTTTGTTTGCTTATTAATGGCTTGGGTTAAAATATTAAAAGCTTCGCCCCAATTTTTTGGAGCAATAAGAGATGCACCACCATAAAATACATGCCCTATTTGTTGTATGAAATGCACTAACTGTTTTGCACGCGAACCATCCTTAGAGCCAGTGATATTAAAAAACAAAGCCTTTTTCCCTTCAAAAAACTGACGAATGAGGTATGTTTTTCCAACCCGCCGCCTTCCATAAAGCGCCAAAAACTCTGGTTTATTAGAACTATAAAGCTGCTCTAAAGTAGCAATTTCTTCGTCTCGCCTAACTAAATTCATGGATGCCTTTGTGCTAGTGTTCGTTTTATCATATTATTATAAGTAGAGCACTAAATCAATAAAGTCGGGTTAGTAATCGTTGTATCATATCTTGATAATTAGAGCACTAATGCAAATAAAGAATTACAACAATTGAAATTGATAGATAAAATGATCTTTGTTTTTAAATTAAAGGGATAGGTAGCCTTATCTTCTGTTCTTTCAAAGTCATCGGTATATGTTTTTTGGTTTACTTGAGGCGTCATGAACGAACGACTAACTAGGGATGATTTGCCGCCGCTAACTTGGGTTCAACAGGGGCTTTCCGCAGGAGCGCTATTTCCTTTCCACTCTCGCTTGGAAGGGAGGGTTGAAAAAAGCGTCCGGAGGTCGCTGCACTGGAAGAAGAATGAGTGTACCTTACTAAAGCATGGTTTTGTTCAAGCAAGAATTTAATATCATCCAAAACATCACTGTCTATGATATTTCCCTGAAGATCCATCTGGGTCAGCGTGCCATTGACTGTTGGGTTTTGGGCTAACATACGTAAGCCCATATGACCGGTTATGTTCAGGGTCATCACATCCTCCATCGTGTTATCCCCTTTCAGGGCGTCGATTAATGCACGTGCGCCAGCATCGCCTATCTTGTTGCCTTTAAGATCCATCTGAGTCAAGGTGCGATTCTCTTTCAGAGCCTCAGCTAACGCACCTGCACCCGCATCGCTTATCTGATTGAAGCCCAGATCTATCTGGGTCAAGGTGGAATTTATTTTCAGAACTTCAGCTAACGCACCTGCACCAGCGTTGCCTATCTTGTTGCCCTTAAGATCCATTCGAATCAAGGTACGATCCTCTTTCAGAACCTCCGCTAACGCACGTGCACCCGCATCGCCTATTTGATGCCTCCTAAGATCCATCTTAACCAACTTGCGATTCACCAAATCTTGCAAGTTAACAAACAAAAGAGGCGCCTCGTTAGCTGACATACCTGCCTGGATTAAGCAGGCTTCCCCTCTTTTTACTGTCGTCATGCCTTGCAATTGTCCTGAACCATTGCAGTCTAATGAGGGCGACCTTAGCCAACTCAACACTGTCATAACGTCTGTTAATCCTTCTTCTGTAAGCAAGGGATTATGGCTAACATCCAAATGCGTTAAAACGTCACTTCTAGCGGCAAAGACTCGCAAAGCATCACACCCACTCGCCTTAAGAACAGCCAGTTTTGGCATAACAATTCTTATATCTTGCAATTGCGTGCACCCAGTGATCTCTAATTTTTGTAAGCGCGTCCAATCTGCAGCAATTCCCCCAAATTCACTATCCGTTATTTTTTCAGCCCTTATTAACTTCAGTGAATGTAAGTTTTTACTTTGGGTACGCAATTCATTCAAATTTTTCGAAGACTCAAGGCATAAATGCCGTAGATTTTCTGCGACGATATTGATTAATTTTAGTTGAGGACAGTGAGCCACCGTTAACTGCGTCAACGAAGGATACGTATAACGATACTCATAGCCCCAAGCGGTTATTTTTTCAAGATTAGGTAAGTTATCGATAATGATCACAGCTAAACGAGGACAATTTTTTCCTAACATAATAAAACTATCTTGTCCTAGCAAGGCACAATTTTCTAATTTAATGACCCCCAGATCAGGAAAATGACTGATGATTTTTTCGAACTGCTCATCACTTAATGTTTTAGCGCCGATGATATGCAGTTTTTTAATAAAGAAAAAACTTTTCCCCAACAGATTTATTAATCCCTCAATAAAGAGTTTTTCATCAATGTTAATTTGGCTGAAATCAAGTCGTTGAAAAACAAAATTAAACAAGGAGCGTTGTCTTGCTTGCCATTTTAGTCGCAATGGAAGATCAGCATCAGAAGGCCGCGTTTGTGTATCTGCTTGCAGCAATGTTTGCAAGTAAGAGAAATCCCCTCTTCGCATCGCTTGCAGGGCTTGTCGCACCGCTTGATGAACAGCCCAGGTTGTTTCAAGCTCGGTGCACGCATCAACTGATATTGGACTTTCACTGGCAACACCATAAGGTAATTGTTTCTGCTCGAAATCTTCTTTTTTACGACAATCCCCCAAAAGATGATGCAATAACAATACCGTGCTTAAACTCTTATGATGCTGGGTAACAACAACGCGCGGAGCCGCACTGGCTTTTTCAGATGTCGCTACGGGTGTTTCTTCGATAGTTTCAGTTTCAACGATGTCATACAGGCCTGTCGTAATGACTTTAAAGCGTTCGGCAGGTGTTGCATATTCATCGAAAGCTCGTTGATATAATGCACCCAATGCCGGTTCAAGATAATTTAATAAATCGCGGTGACTAACGCGTCTGCTTCCTTGTCTTTCATCTCGAATAAATTTTTGTAACTCGATCAGTGCGTAATAACTCTGTTGTAAAGCTTCAGGTCGCATCCGCATTTTGAGCATGCTTGCCTCGGTTTTTTCACCCGCTCCCATGCGTTTGATATAACGTTCCTCCAGATTTTCCAAACCTTGAAGTTGCCGATTATAATCGGCCATGTCGGCTAAAAAAACTCGAAATAACGTTTCGGCTGGTAGGGCTAAAAACTGGGTTAAGACGTCATTCTCCACCGGTTCATCCATCTCTGGCATACAAAATAATATATTCTTGATGCCGATACGATGACGTATTTTACGACCTTGTTCAGAAGGCAGCGTTTGAGGAGGAAAGAAAGCCCGACCCAATATCTCTTCTTGGTCGATGGATTGCACACTGCCCTCCGGGCTCAAAATATAATTATCGCTTTTTGCATCGCCTAAGTATGAAACAAGCGCAAAAATAACTTGCCAACTAAATGTTTTTTGAAAAATCTTCGGATCAAATTGCGCATCTTGCTTTTTTTGTTGAGTCACAAGTTCATTTGATTGAGAGAAAGAGTTTAAGGTGGAGCCAGGTAACGTGGCCGTCACTAAAACAGGGTAAAACCTCACTTCACTTTCACCCCGCATCATGCGAAACCACAACAAGCGTGAGGCATGCCAAGAACCGGTGAGATGCCATTGTAAACTTTTAGCCGCAATCTCATAAGCTGGAAGACCCGGATGGGCTTTTAAATGCAGCCCTGGCAAACTTGATGAACCAGGCAAACAATTAACGGGGGTTTTGCTTGCCGCATATTTCGCGTGTCTTTTAAGCTGGCCCTGCTCATCTAGCAAAGCCAGTGCCTGTGCATTCAAACACCCTAAGCTAACAAACCCTTGAGCATCATGACTGACTACTTCCACATGAAAACTGTGATTGAGCTGGGGAATCTCATCACCTTCTGTTACCCACAGACTATTCTGCTGAATCAACCAATTTTTAATTTCTGTAGGAATATGAAGTAAAAACTGCTCCGATCTCAACAATGATTCCAAGCTGTTATGTAATGTCTCTGAGGGAAAGAAAGCGCGAAGCAAATATCTATAGAGATAATCCACTACCCCTTCTTTTGGATAGTCTTGTTTAACCGCTAATAAAGCTTCACAAAAGGGTTTTAAGTGAGTTTCAAATAAAAGAACTTCCTCTCCATTACGCTGAGTCAATCTATCACGATGAACAAATAAGGCGTCTAGAAGACGGTTTGAGGCCGTTCCTAGTGAAAGATTGACTTCACAACAGCCCACAGCAAAGCGCGCTTCCTGATCTGTCAATAAGCTCAGGGTTAAATACGAGGTGTAATACCTGGCCTTTAAAAGCGGTGTTGTCGCTTGCTGGCTCCCTACATAGAAAAATTGATGAATCACACGATGTAACTGAGCCGCCTCCTGTGTATGCTCCTCAGCCCATCGACTCCATAAGTCAGGAATGTTTATTTGCAAAGCTTGCTGAGCAAGATCCAAAATTTGCTTTTCTAGTTCTGGCAGTGTGACGCCTTCATACGAAATTAACGCTAACTTGTTTAAGCGTTTAGTTAAATACAGAGACAAAAGTGTTCGCGCTTCCTTATGATAATTCGGATTGTGTGTATAGGCTTGATACGCCCCTAACAATCCTTTAAACAGCTCTACTATTTTATCCACTTCTATCTTTTCTACAGAAGGTTGTTCGAAGAAAAACAATCGCTCAACTAAGGTTAAAAATGCAGGATGGGAAGGATTTTTCATTAACTCTTTGCAAGTATGGAGTCCTAAATAATGCAACGACGCCATCTCACCTTCTTTCCAATGCGCTTCAATAAAATGGACGATACCCAACGGAGATTCAGACGAACCCAAAAAAGCCAAACTACGCAGCTCAATAGAACGTGCATACAGCGTAATACAACGTAGTACATCCAATAAGCCGTAACTTAAAGTTTGATTGCCAGTTTTTATCGCCTCAGCAAGTGTTTTTTGCAGCTCAAGCAAGCGCGCCTTCGTTTGATTCTCATCAATGGTTTGAATTAATGTGCTGCCTATTGATCGCCAACAAAGCAAATCTAGATAATTAAGATCACTAAGTTGCTGAAAAGCTTTGAAACCTGATTTCAATACCCCCGGTATGGCTTTTATGGAGTTAGCTTCCAACTCTGCTGATCGCACTGTACTCGGCAGAGCATTGAAATCTCCCGCCAAACATTTTAAACCTTCACATGCTTGAATAAGCTCATGCTCAATCGCATCGCTTAAATCTTTATAAAAATTGTCTCTTGACCTTCTATTGGGATAAAATTTTCTTGAAAGTGTCGTGAGGTTTTTACAGGCAGTTTCAACTTTTGCTTGCTCGAATACGCAATCTTCTGGTGCCTTAAACCTCTCTTTTAAGCTGCGCCAGCCTGTCTTCAGGTATAAGGTTTCCATTAAAGAAGTCAGCGGGCCACGCTTTTCTTTTGTGCCAGCTACCTCTGTTTCAACGCCCTTCGCTTTGGCAGCTAATTTCTGTTGCACCAAGATGTCAATATATAACCTCAATACACGGGCATGTTGTAATGCAAATGGATATTCTTCCCCTCCTATAAAATCCGAACTAACATCAGGCGTTGCCAACTGTTCTAGTAAAGCTTTTATTACTCTTTTTCTTTGATCTAACTTTAGAAATCCACTAAAGCCTAATTCATACAATTCATCTAATACTTCTGCCTGGATATGACTCTCATTTGGGTTAAAACGTAACAACAAGCGATTTAACTCTATATTGACTAATTTTTTATAGTATTTCTGGACAGTTAGAAGCTCCTTATTAACTGAATCATTAGCATGCGCTACTCGATGATATTGATTAATATCGGACAGAAGTGACCAGGGACATTCTTCTGGCTTGAGAAAGTTATCTACCGTTTTAGTAGCAGCGCCTGATAGCAATTGTTTTAATTTATCAAACACCTTTTCCGCCTCAACTTTATTTTTTACTTGAGCTAATTCAATAATTATTTGACGTAAACGCCCAGTGAAGCTGTCTTTACTGACTTGTCTCTCAATGTCTTCTAATCGCGTCTCGTGATCATCCAGTAAAATCTCTTGCGCTTCTTGCTTTATTTCCAAGCGATTAACACGCGAGCTTAGTGCCCTTAACTGATCCCTTAATTGAAATAAACAAAATTGCTGCTGCTCAATACGCTTCTGCTGTTCTCCTGATATTTTCTGTATTCCCAACAAATGTATTAACACGCTTTCCTTTAAGTTGATTAGCTGAGCTTGCATTTCTTCATTTAAATTTTTTATCTTGTGATCAAATTCGTCTTGTTTAGCTAAGAGCGCAAGCAATTTTTCTCTTTGTGTTTTCATTTCTCGACGCAGTCTATCTAGCTTTTCAGAAGTTGCATCGCTTTCTGAAAATGCTTTTAAAGAGTCAACTTCTAATTTAAGATTTGCTAATTGTTCATTGATTAAATCGATTTTTTCATAGTGCCCAAGCATCTCTTTATCTAATTCATCTAGCCGTTTTAGCAATTCAAAAAGCATTTTTTCTTGAGACTGCTGAATGTCGATCAGGGATACACTTTCACTCTCACAACGTACCGTTTCCAAATAATAGGCATACGCCCACTGCGTGCCTAAGCATTCACAACTGGAAAATCGACTGTTTTGCAGATTGGCATAACACCACTGTGTTTGATGAAACGTAACCTGCTCAAAATGAACAGCCTGGGCGCTCGCATACGTTAAATTAGCACGAGTAAAATTAGCAGAACGTGTCGCTGTGATATCCACAAACTTTGTTCCATGCAAGCGTGCATCAACAAACTGAGTCTGACTGATATCGCCATAAAGCGTAGCGCCACTAAAATCTACCCCGCTAAAGTTTCCTCCTTTTAAACAAATTTCTTTAAGATCACCTGAAAAAACAGCACGCTTTATCCCAGCAAAACGTTGTGGGTCATACCTTCTTAAAAAATCATGGAAGCTGATTATCAGCGGTGTTGTTTTAGAATCCGAAGAAGAGCAGGCTGAATTCACACTTTGGAGATAAGCCGTAATATCCTCATGCGTAACAAGCTGTTCTGCTAGAGAATAAGCAGTTGATACCTCTAATACTTGGGCGGAATTAATGGGTGATAACGAAGTTGTATTGACTTGACCAAACCCTGTCGATAAGCGTGCATAGCCGTATTTCGCAAGGCCTTGTTTTGTTATTTTTGTTTTGATCTGAGCCTTAAACAGGGTTGGATCCTTCCCCTCACCATGAAATAATCTTCCATCAACCGTTTGCAAGCCAAAACGACAATAGGCCCCTTCCGCCGTCAAAATTGTATTTGCATCGTTCCCTTTTCCTTTTAGACGGTTGTTATGAAACCCTTCTATTCCTTTACCTGATCGACCTTCAATAACACCGCGCAGTAAATTTTGTCGAGTGATCGCTTCTTCTTTGTGGCTCAATAAAAAATAAATAATTCGACTGGCACCTACCCGCGCAAAAGGAATGATGCCCTCTTGCACGTCATCGCTTAAGCGATGCTCAATGAATACAGCGTGGCTACGAGCAATTTCACGCGCCACATCCTCCACAAAAAAAGACAAACCAAAAAAATCAAGCACGGAAGCGCTATCACTGAGTTGCGCTTGTTTTGTTTGATGATAATGATCATGCGCAGCAACAATAATTTTATGTGCTAGCAAAACTATTTGTTGTGCTACGTCAGGCAAAAAATCCATTACCGTCGCCACCCCCTCTAAAAGGGTGTCACCCAAGTTTGTTTTTCTTTTTGCACGCCCAGAGGCAACATCCATCACAAACTTGAGTTCTTTTATGAATTCTTCAACAAACGTTTTAACGTAGCAATCAGATTTGCTTTGTAGGATAGGTAGTAATTTCAAATTAACCTCCTAAGATTTTTTTGATTTAGGTTTTAGGCTTATAATTAAAATCTGCTAATAAATCTTCTGTGGCTTCTCGAGTCGCTCTTAGCTTTTGTGTTGTCGCTGTACCAAAAATTGAATGTTGTCCCTTAAGTAACTTACAAAGATCTCTATCCTCATTTCGATAGTAATAAATCAATCCAAAGATCAGTGTCGTTAAACCCGGGATAATAAACAATAAGACATCATTGATGATCGCACGTTTTGTTTGCGATAAATGCTTGTCTCGGCAAAGGTTAGCACTTTCTTTCATATCATCTAATAATTGAAAACAAGTTTGTTTAAATTGAGGGAAATTTTTTGTTCTTTCCTCCTGTGGCTTTGTATAAAATAAAAAAATCGCTTCATTAAATTTTTTCGCCTTTCTTCTGAGTAGAGTAAATAAATTATATTTTTTTTCTGCATAGTAACCCGTCGTGTCCTCATGTCGAGACTTGTGCCCCTCCCATTCTTTATCAGAATCCGATGTAAGCTTAAAAGCCCTGCCAAACTTGTTAAATACTTGCAGTAATTTAATAAAGTGCAGCATCTCAGTATCTTTTTGTACGCCAAGTAATAATTGCTGATTATTTTCATGCTCCCTAACCCAAAAAAATATTTTCTCTAGCTTAAATAACGTAAACCCTTGCGGTTTCTTACTGACTAAATACTCTGCCATTTCAGTGCCATTACGAATACTCGCAAAATGATCTTTTATCACCGGCCGTGGTGACAGAGGATCACGCTTTATCGCATCAGCCACTGCTTGTTTAGCAAAGGAAAAATTAGCTTCCGTTGTCAACTCCAGTGCTTGGCAAACATCATTTTTATCCGTATAAGTCATTGTCATTTCTTGTTCTATAGCGGGATAGACAGGCGCAGGTGCTCCCATCCCCCACCACGCTCTTTGGTAACTCTCTTCCTCCATATAAGCCTTCAATGCATTCAAATCGGCATAGTTTCCCAAGTTCAGCCTCTGACTCTTCTCAGATCTTCTATCCCTCCATTCGCAAAATAAACGCTTATTGATATCTGTGCATTCAGGCGCAAGCTTGTAGACAACAATCTCTGGTAATAACGCCTCATCACCATTCGCTGTCATCAGCTCATTGATTTCGCTATCCGTCAACTTATTATAATAATCAATTTTCGGTGTAATCTTGGGATGCAAAGAGGTGTTTCTACTATCATTAGGATTTGAGAACATCTCAAACCTCCAAACCATCGGTTCAGGCTCAGACGATTGACTAGAGGTAGGGGGTGGCGTTTCCATTTTTACGGGATACTTCTGTTTAAGCAAGGCTTGCAAGCCTTGCATATTCTTAATTGGAACCTTAGTTACTGTCCCTATCCCATTAATATAAAAAAACCCTTGTGGCGCACCTGTGATAAAAATAAAGCTATTATTATACATGCCATTATAAATTTCCTTATCTCCTGGTAAGCTCGGCATCCAGAAAAACTTAAGCTCATGAGGGGCGCCATGTTCCTGCTTCCCAGAAAAATAAAAATTAGGATCTTTAAAAATATATTTTTGCTCTATCTCATGCAAGCCCGTTAACTGTTTGATCTTAGCTTGCAGCTGTTCTAGCGTTTCACTCTCATCCCGCTCCAACTCATAGCGCTGGTCATTAACAACTCTACGCTCAACGTCCTCATATACCCGCAAAACACATATCCGCAAAACACATTTCGTCATCGCTTCTCTTCCTTCAGTCAGCTTAGAAAATTGGTTAATTGTAACACAAGTCGTGCTCGTCTCTTGAGGTATTTGTAAGGGTTTTTTCTAACGCGGATAAATCATGCATATCCAGTCTTTTCAAAAAAATTATTATTTTTTAATTTAACATAAAAATCTTAGCTCAATATGAAGAGCGCCTTTAAAAATTATATTATTTTAGACTTTTAGGATCGATTTGGAGGATCGATTATTTTATAATACGGGCACTTGAATTTAGCTATTTTGTTTTTAAATTAAAGGGACGTGTACCATTATTTTCTGTTCTTTCAAAGTCATCGGTATACGTTCAAAAACAATAAACGTTAGTTTTTTTCTATGGATTTTTATGGCTGACTTTTCTGCCCATTGACCGAAAATATAATGATAAGCTAAGCCAAGATTATTTGGTTTTCCTATATAACGAAATCTAGCATATTTACCACCTTTAACAATAAGCTTGTTTGCCCCGATATTTCTATCAATATGCGACACACACGCGCTGAATCTTACTTTATTTTCTGGAACAATGCCTTCATGCGGATCATCATGTCCAATTCCAATAAAAAGACCAGAAAAGTCATCTGTTAATTCAGATTGATTTAATTTTTCTTTAAGTTTTTTCCAAGCCCTCGGTGCTGACTCGAAATATAAACCCACCTCCGTTACAGATTGAAGCGAGAGATCATGAAGTTCTACAAAGTCAGGTTCTTCTAATTTCGCATATTCCAGTTCACTTACAATATTTATTTTTTCTCTAGCGATACTGGGTGGATATCCAAATGTTTTTTTAAATCGACGGGCAAATGCAGATTGATCATCAAACCCAGATGCAAGCGCTGTTTCTAAAATAGAATTTTCACGGTCTTGTAAGGATCTAAATGCTAACTCCATCCGAAGCCTGCGAATAAAAACACCTGGAGATTGATCAACTGCTTCTTTAAATACACGTTTTAATGACGCCAGAGAAAGGCCTGCTTCTAAAGCGATTTCATCTAGATCGATGGGTTTATCAATATTGTTGTAAATAATACGTATCACATTCCCAAATTTGCTAGTAATCCTATTCATAACGAAATCCTAAAGATTAGAATTCGAGAATTATAATATTAATTCGTGAAATTGTTTGTGCAGAAAAGCTCAACTTTATATATAAGAGTCTTGACTAATACCCAAACCTTTAGTGACAAGCTCGAACAGAGCCGTGGAAAGCGATGGTTTTTGTTTTATTTTCTCAAGCTCTGTCTTCATTAAGGTTTGACGTGTTTTGTCGTATTTTCGCCAAGACATCAGTGGTTCTACTAATCGGGCAGCCACTTGGGGATTTAAACCGTCTAACTTCAAAATAAAATCACTTAGAAAACGATAACCTTGACCCGAGGTCGCATGAAAATAATAATGATTTCCCGAAGTAAAAGCACCTACTAAAGCACGCACACGATTAGGGTTTTTTAAATTAAAATCAGGATGGGTTGATAAAGCAAAGACACGCGTGAACGTGTCCGGTGCTTCTGATAAGGCTTGTAAAGAAAACCATTTGTCTATCACTAAGTGTTCTGATTTACAATGCTTATAAAAATCATCAATTACCCTTAAACGAAAAGGATTTTCTTGATTAGTTAAAAAAGAAAAAGCAGCCAATTGATCGGTCATGTTTGTCGCTTTTTCAAATTGATTGAGACACATTGCTTGAATAAGGGGATCTTCTAAACACATCAGATACGACAAGCAAATATTTTTAAATCGTCTCTTCCCTGCGTCTTCGTGCTTATAGTCAATAGAAACGTCTCTCACTTGGTAGTTCTTTATAAATAAATCCTTCAACTGTGTCGCAATGGCTTTTCGTAAAAATTGTCTGACCTGATGTATTCCTTCAACTTCTACCACATCCATCAAAGTTGCTAAATAAATCTCTGAAGGCAAGGTAAATAATTCCGATAGAAAATCTTCTTCCATCGGTTGTTTAAGTAAATCTTCTAGCGCTGATAAAAACAGTGGAGGACAAAGTAATTTTTTATTTTCTTTGTAATCTGCTATTAATTTAAAAATTATTTTTATACTCCATCGCTGCATCGCATCGCTTCGATTAAATCCATCTGTGTCGTGACGAATTAATAAAGCCAGGGCTGACTCATCATAATCATAATGTAATTTGACCGGCGCAGAAAAATCACGCAACAAAGAAGGCGTTGGCTTTTGATGAACGTCATTAAAACAAACCTGCATTTTTTCTTGCGTGAATGACAATACTTTATTTTTCTCAATAACCGCGTCACCCTCTATTTTTAAAGGGATTTCATCACCTTCTGGATTTAATAACCCCAAGGCAATGGGAATGTGCATCGGTTTTTTTGTGGTTTGTTGGGGTGTGGGCGGACAATGTTGTGTGAAATCTAAAAAATATTTTTTTTCTTTTTCGTCAAAACGATCTTTGACTTCCACGACAGGGGTACCCGCTTGCCTATACCATAAACGAAATTGTTTTAAATCAAATTGATTAGCCTCTTCCATCGCTTTTACAAATTCTTCGATTGTCACAGCTTGACCGTCATGACGCTCAAAATATAAATCCATTCCCTTGCGAAAGCCTGATTTACCTAACAAAGTTTGAATCATACGCACAACTTCCGCACCCTTGTTATACACGGTCGCCGTGTAAAAGTTATCGATTTCAATGTATGACTCAGGTTGAACCGGGTGCGCCAACGGACCTTCATCTTCAGCAAATTGTCGTGTACGCAACAAACGCACGGTATCAATACGTTCAACGGTGGCTGAAAACAAACTGCGACTGAATTCTTGATCGCGAAAGACTGTCAAGCCTTCTTTTAAACTTAATTGAAACCAATCTCGACAGGTAATCCGATTCCCCGTCCAATTATGAAAATATTCATGACCTATGACACTTGTGATTGCTTCATAATCTTGATCTGTTGCGGTGCTAGGATTGGCTAACACATAGCGATCATTGAAAATGTTTAAACCCTTGTTTTCCATCGCGCCCATATTAAAATAACTAACAGCAACCACGCTATAAACATCCAAATCATATTCCCGACCAAAATTTAATTCATCCCACTTCATGGCTTGTTTTATAGAGTAAAGCGCGTGATCCATTTTCTCTTCATTAGTTTTTTCGACATACAGTTTAATTGCAATATCACGACCTGACTGCGTTTTGAAACGATCGCTTTTTTCGATTAAATCCCCTGCGACTAACGCAAACAAATAACAAGGCTTTTTAAAAGGATCTTGCCATGTTACTTGATAACGTCGTCCTTTTTTCGTTTCATTAATTAAATTTCCATTGGATAAAAGTACTGGGTATTTTTCTCGATCTGCTTCTATTGTTGTGGTATAACGCGCCATGACATCAGGTCTGTCCATGAAATAGGTGATGCGGCGAAACCCTTGCGCTTCACATTGCGTGCAGAAATTATTTCCGGTTTTATAAAGTCCCGACAGTGTCGTGTTATTTTGAGGTTGAATCCGCGTTACGATTTTTAATGAAAACATGTCTGGCAGGTCTTGCAAAGTCAATGTTTCTGAATCAAGCAAGTAATCTTTTGTTTGAAGCACACGTCCATCTAAAGAAAGAGAAACTAACACCAAAGCTTCACCGTTTAATACCAAGGGTTTTTTTTCAAGCTGCGCAGGGTTACATCGTAGATGCAGCGTTGATGTGACTTGCGTGACATCCTCTTCCAAATCAAAAAATAAATCGATCGTTTCAACCAAAAAAGCAGGCGCGGAATAATCTTTAAGGTAGGTTATTGCAGGAGAAGGCATGTTTTCCTCTGTTTTTGAATAAAAACAAATAGTGTATACTTCCCCTACTTTAAAAACAAAGAAAAGACTTGCAATGCCTCATCCTCTTTTTAACACGCCATGCTATTCTGCTTTGCTGATACAAGCACAAGCTTTATCACATCAAACTATCCTCGATTTATTTTCTCAAGATCTCGAACGTTCTCACTGTTTTTCAATCGAAAATGAAGGATTGATATTTGATTTTTCCAAAAACTTAATCGACAAAAAAACATTAAATTTATTACTTGAATTAACAGAACTCGTGGAATTAAAGCAGGGTATCACGCAACTCTTTTCAGGCGAAAAAATAAACTCAACAGAACAACGAGCGGTATTACACACCGCTTTAAGAGATCAAACAAAACAATCCTTGTCCCTTCACGGAAGTGATATCTCTGCCAGCATCACAG
>Ga0156273_164_pt2 | contig 44746 bp, 41 predicted proteins | sample RifCSPlowO2_12_FD_107922 | JGI IMG/M metagenome (GOLD analysis project Ga0156273, IMG submission 107922) | Gammaproteobacteria bacterium RIFCSPLOWO2_12_FULL_38_14 | reverse complement strand
GAAAAAAATAAGGATGGGAGTACAGTCCTGCATTGTGCCACATCCGAGCCTGAATCATTGAAACAGATATTAGAGTTGTTGCCAGAAAAAGATCGCTTAACGTCAGTGATGGAAAAGAATGAGGATGGGAGTACAGTCCTGCATTGTGTCGCATACCATTCTGAATCACTGAAACAGCTATTGGCATTATTCCCCGATAAAGCAGCTTGCTGGAAAGCAGTGATGGAAAAGAATGAGCATGGCGATACAGTTCTGCATTGCGCCGCATCTATGCCTAGATCACTGAAACAGATATTGGAGTTGTTGCCAGCAAAAGATCGCCTAACAGCAGTGATGGAAAAAAATAAGTATGGCGATACAGTTCTGCATCGTGCCGCATTCAGCTCTGGATCAGTAAAGCAGATATTGGAGTTATTGCCGGAAAAAGATCGCCTGACAGCAGTGATGGAAAAGGAGACGCATGATGAAAGAACAGTCCTGCATCTTACCGCCCGGCATCGTAACGATGCATTCAATCCTGAATCACTGAAACAGATATTGGAGTTGTTGCCAAAAAAAGAACGCCTGGTAGCAGTGATGAGAAGGGATACTTTTGGCAATACAGTTCTGTGTTATGCCGCAATCAACCCTGAATTACTGAAACAGATATTGAAGTTATTGTCAAAAGAAGAACGCCTGGTAGCAGTAATGGGAAAGGATAGTGATGGAAAGACAGTTTTGCATGATGTCGCATCCAAGCCTGGATTACTGAAACAGATATTGGAGTTGTTGCCAGAAGAAGATCGTCTGACAGCAGTGATGGAAAAGAATGAGCATGGCGACACAATCCTGCATTGTGTCGCCTATCTCGTATGTCCTAAATTATTGAAACAAATATCATTGAAACAGATATTGAAGTCGTTACCAGAAGAAGATCGCCTGAAGGTAGTGATGGAAAAGAATAATGATGGTGAGACAGTCTTGCATTTCGCTGCATCCGATCCTGAATTACTGAAACAGATATTAGAGTCGTTGCCAGAGAAAGATCGTTTGATAGCAGTGATGGAAAAGAATAAATATGGCGATACAGTCCTACATCGTCTTATCGATCGCATACCTGAATCACTGAAACAGATATTGGAGTCGTTGCCAGAGAAAGATCGTTTGATAGCAGTGGGCAAGACAGTCCTGCATCGTCTCGTCGCCTTTAAGTCTGACTCACTGAAACAGATATTGGCGCTGTTGCCAGAAGAAGATCGCCTGAAAGCAGTGATGGAAAGAGATAGCAATGGCAATACAGCCCTGCATTCTGCTGCAACCAACTCTGAATCGCTGGAACAGATATTGGCATTGTTTTTTGCTAAAGAAGATCGCCTGAAAGCAGTAATGGAAAGAGATAGCAATGGCAATACAGTCCTGCATCTTGTTACCTTCACTGGATTACTGAAACAGATATTGGAGTTGTTTCCAGAAAAAGATCGTTTAATGGTAGTGATGGAAAAGAATAGGTATGGGAATACCGTCCTGCATTGTGCCGCTTCTAAGCCTGAATTACTGGAACAGATATTGAAATTGTTGCCAGAAAAAGATCGTTTGACAGCAGTGATAAAAAAAAATAGGGATGGTAAGACACCCTTGCATTGTGCCGCAATCGAGCCTGAATTACTGAAACAGATATTGACGCTGTTGCCAAAAGACGCTCGCCTGAAAGCAGTGATGAAAAGGGATAAGGATGGCGAGACGGTCCTGCATCATGTCAATTGCATCCGCCAACCCGAATCACTGAAACAGATATTGGTATTATTCCCTACTGAAGAAGATCGTCTGAAAGTAGTGATGGAAAGGGATAGCTTCGGTAAGACAGTCCTGTATTGTGCTGCAACCAATCCTGAATCACTGAAACAGATATTGGAGTTGTTGCCAAAAGAAGCTCGCTTGACAGCGATGATGGAGAAGAATATCTGTGGCAATACAGTTCTGCATCATCTCGCCGAATTCAAGCCTGAATTACTGAAACAGATATTGGTATTGTTCCCTACTGAAGAAGATCGTCTGAAGGCAGTGATGGAAAAAGATAGCGGAGGCAAGACAGTCCTGCATCGTCTCGTCGCCTCTAAGCCTGACTCACTGAAACAGATATTGGCGCTGTTGCCAGAAGAAGATCGTCTGAAAGTAGTGATGGAAAAGGATAGTTTTGGCAATACAATTCTGCATTTTGCTGCCTCCAACCCTGAATCACTCAAGCAGATATTGAAATTTTTGCCAGAAAAAGATCGCCTAACAGCAGTGATGGGAAGGGATTGTTTTGGCAATACGATCCTGTGTTATGCCACAACCAAGCCTGAATTACTGAAACAGATATTGGTGTGGTTGCCAGAAAAAGATCGCTTAACAGCAGTGATGGAAAGGGATACTGTTGGCAATACGATCCTGTGTTATGCCACAACCAAGCCTGAATCATTGAAACAGATATTAGAGTTGTTGCCAGAAAAAGATTGTTTAACAGCAGTGAAGGAGAGGTATGGCGTTGGCAATACGATTCTGTGTCATGCTGTAACCAAGCCTGAATTGCTGAAACAGATATTGGAGTGCTTGTCAAAAAAGAATCGCCTGAAAGCAGTGAAGGAAAAGAATAAGAATGGTGATACAGTCCTGCATTGTGCCGTCTCCAAGTTTGAATCACTGAAGCAGATATTGGCGTTGTTGGCAGAAGAAGATCGCCTAACAGCAGTGATGGAAAAGGATGGCAATGGCAATACAGTCCTGCATCGCGCCGCATATAACCCTAAATTACTAAAACAGATATTGGAGTTATTCTCAGAAGAAGCTCGCCTGACAGCAGTGCAGAAAACAAATGTGTATGGTGAGACAGTTCTGCATCTTGTTGCATCCAACCCTGAATCACTGGAACAGATATTGAAGTCGTTACCAAAAGAAGCTCGCCTGACAGCAGTGAAGAAAGAGGATGGCGAAGGCAAGACAATCCTGCATCTTGTCGCAAGCAACCCTGAATTATTGAAACAGATATTGAAGTTGTTGCCAGAAGAAGATCGTTTGAAAGCAGTGATGGGAAAGAATAGCGATGCTGAGACAGTTCTGTATTGTGCCGTCTCCAAGCCTGAGTCACTGGAAGAAATATTGAAGTTGTTGCCAGAAGAAGATCGCTTGAAAGCAGTGATGGAAAAAAACAGCGATAGAGAGACAGTTCTGCATTGTGCCGTCTCCAAGCCTGAGTCACTGGAAGAAATATTGAAGTTGTTGCCAGAAGAAGCTCGTCTGGCAGCAATGTCAGCATTAAAACACCGCGATGCGATTAATCTAATAAGAAAAAAGCTTGATAATTATAAGGCACATCTTGAAGAAGTTGAAAAGCAAGCTGGGGATGATTCTCGAAGGATAATTCAAGTTAAAAAAGCCCTTTTTAATGAGAATAATGGGAATAATTTTCAAAAGTATCTCGATGAAGCTTCCAACGAGGAAGATGGTAGTGATGCACAGCGAATTAAATTGGAGGCATTGAGTGTCTTCTGTGAAAAGACGGCGAAAGAATCATTTTCAGAACGTCGAGATCCCTTGCTGGGAAAGCATACGCGAAAACTACTCATCGGTATTGCGGGAATCTTAGCGACATTAACGTTAGGTTTGGGTTTGCTTGCTGCAATGGGACTTTCTAAGTGTGTGGTAGGGCGATACGCTTTCTGGCGTACGACGGGAGAGGGTGTCTTGAATGAGGTAAACGATACTTTAAGCGAAATAAAAAAAGTAGTTCATGGCTGAACGCTATTAAGGAATTCGTATCTTTAAATACGACGAGAGATTTAAAAAAAAGTATTCGTTTTTTTTCGTAAATATTTTCCTGGATCTTCGCGCCGATGAGCGCTTGATCCAGGCTGCTCTTCACGGCCGATGGGTGTTAGAGGCGCCCATAACGGAGTGCTAAGATTTTAAAATCCCATTCAATTTCAATTCTTTTCCCGGTTTAAATCGTAAAATATATTTAGGGCGAGTCAGGATTTTTTTCCCTGTTTTAGGGTTGCGCGCATTGCGAGACTTTCGGTAGTGCAGCATAAAAGTACCGAAACCCCTGATTTCAATGCGTTCTTGCTTGAGAAGCTGAGCTACCATGTATTCGATAAGTTGATTGATGCTGTGGCTTATCTTATATTCGGGAACGTTTGGCAACTGCTTCGCTATGAGTTGAATCAAGTCTGACTTTATCATAGAAGAAGTGCTCATTTTTTAACATGGGCTATGATGCCAATTTTTAAACCTATCTGCAATACTTATTGGAATAGCCTGTTATGCACGCAAGACTTTTTTTTATTTTTTTTAGTTTGTATCTATTGCCTTCTTTTGTATTTGCTTCCGACGCATCGTATATGGCGACTGTGCCTGTGGCATCACAGAGCCAGGAAGAGCGGATACAAGGTTTTTATGCTGCGCTTACCAAAGTTGTGAATCAAGTCAGCGGAAATAAGATGATGGCCAATCAATTAAAAATTAATAAACTCGATAATTTGTATCCCTATATCAAACGTTATTATTATCTAAGTTCTCATTCAGATGTTGATGAAGACGAGGAAGATGATGAGGGAGAAGCGCCAGAGGCACAAGAACAACAAAGTTTAGTCGTGGAGTTTGAACCCTTGGCTGTGGACAATCTGATTAAGACGCTTAATCAATCATTCAGTAGTGATATTAATTTAACGCCCGTTTTATTATGGTTAGCTATCAATGAAAATAACAAATCTTGGATGTTATCGAATGAAACTCAAAGCTTAGGAGATCAAATTAAATTTACGGCGAAATCAAAAAATCTTAGTATTGTTTTACCTATGATGGACATCGATGATATCAATACAATCAATACGCGTGAAATAGAGGGGTTTGATGTTTCTGCTATTTCACAAGCCTCTATCCGCTATGCCACTGATTTTACTTTGATAGGTTCTATCATTGAAAAAGAACCGAAAAGTTGGAGTGCGAAATGGATGCTATTAAAAAATCAAAAAAGATTTACGTGGATAGACCATGGCGTCACACTTAACGGTGTGATTTTAAGCGGCTTATTAAAGGCAGCTGAGATGATCACAGCTCCAAGTAGTACGGAAGGGCAGAGTAAACACTTGGTTTTGACTGTGTCAGGGGTGAATAATGTGACTGACTATGCTTCTATTAATGCGTATTTACAACAATTACCTGAAGTATCCTCTCTTCAAGTATTGCGTGTGGAAGCTTCCAAGGTGATTTTAGATATTATTTTAGCTGACGGTGAAGAAGAGGCTTTTGAAAAAACCTTGCGATCCAATCCGCATTTTATTTCAGAAGTACAAACTTCTAAGCAAGATCTTCATTATCAATGGAAAAAAAATTAAGGAATTATCCTCATGGAATTTATGCGTAAACAAAGAGAATTTATTATTGTCACGGCACTTTGTTTTCTTCTTCTTTATTTTTTAAGACCGATTCTGTCGCCATTTTTAATGGGATTTATTCTTGCTTATTTAGGTATGCCATTAGTAGATCGTTTCAAAAAATGGGGAATGCCGCGTGTTTTGGCTGCCTGCCTTGTTTTATTCTTTTTTCTTTTTATTGTTGCGATGATTTTTGTCTTACTGCTTCCGATTTTAGAGCGTCAAGGCTTGTTGCTTTACAATAAAATCCCTGTTTTTATTACATGGGCACAAGATCATTTTTTTCCGTGGTTAAGTGACCGCTGGGGTTTTGAAAAGGATGCTTCTCTGGATTATTTGAAAAAAGCGATTTCCAATAATATGCAACAGACAGGGAATGCGGTATTTACAGTATGGAAAACTTTATCACATTCAGGCATCGTCATTTTAGAAACTCTATTTTCTTGTTTGCTTGTGCCGGTTGTGATGTTTTATTTATTGAGGGATTGGAACAAAGTGTGGGAAGGGCTGGGTGATTTGTTTCCTGATTCCATTCGTTCGCGTTTGAAAAAATTTGTAAAAGAAATTGATGAAGTGTTGGGTGCTTTTTTGCAGGGCCAGTTGATAGTGATTCTTTGTTTGGGATTGATTTATTCTGTGGGATTATGGATGGTGGGTTTGGATTCTGCCTTATTAGTCGGACTTTTTGCGGGTATTATCAACATTGTCCCTTACTTAGGATTAATCGTTGGCATGACGATAGCCAGTTTGATGATGTTGATTCAGTACCATGATGTGATTCACGTTGTATATGCAGTTCTTGTTTTTCTGATAGGGGCGGGGATTGATAATTCCGTATTAACGCCGAATTTAATTGGGGAGCGGATTGGCTTACACCCTATTGCTGTGATTTTTGCAGTATTAGTTGGAGGACATGCTTTTGGTTTGGTGGGTGTGTTGTTGGCATTACCCGTAGCTTCTATCATTATGGTGTTCTTAAGACACTTACGCACTGACCTTGCACGATCATGATGGATTTTTCTCAAAGTGTGTTAGATGTGCAGTTGCATGAAGATGCTACTTTTTCAAATTTTTATGCTGGGAAGAATACGCAATTAATTTCGCATCTCAAGCAATTTTTAGAAAAAAAAGAAGATCACTTTTTTTATTTGGCGGGCACAGTAGGCAGTGGAAAAAGCCATCTTTTACAGGCTTGTTGTCATGAAATAACAAAAGAAAATAGAACTGCCACTTATATTCCTTTAGAAAATTTCAGATTATTCAATGTAAAATTATTAGAGAATTTAGAAGAAATTGATTTTATTGCTGTGGATGATATTCAATGTATTTCTGAAAATAAAGAATGGCAGATTGCTTTAATGAATTTATATAATTTTTCTAAAGAAATAAAATCTAAATTATTTATGTGTGGTGATGCGTTGCCTCAAACCTTGAATTTAACATTGGCGGATCTTAGGTCGCGACTTTCTTGGGGGCAGGTTTATCAACTTTATCCTTTAGAAGACGAGGAAAAAATTCTTGTATTACAAGCGAAAGCATCAGCGCGTGGTTTTGAATTATCGCAAGAAATAGGTAATTTTTTATTGCGGCATTGCTCGCGTCAAATGCCAGCGCTTTTTTCTATTCTTGAAAAACTAGATTATGCTTCACTTGCCGCACAGCGTCGTTTGACTATTCCCTTTGTGAAAGAGGTATTAAAAAAAATCCCTGCAACAAAGAAATAAAGCAAAATGAGACGTTTTTTACGGACGACTAAATAGCGGCAAAAAGAACTCGGAACTAGAAGAAGCCGCGCCAGAAGAAGTACCGGCTGCTGAATCTGTTTTCTCTTCTAAATTTAAATCTGGAACAGCGACGATTTTTTTAGCTTCAGCAAGCGTCTCTCTAAAATAATCAGGTTCTTGTATTTTTACAGCATATTGATCGGCAACCTCTGTTAAATATTTAAAAAGAGCTTCTGGTGTTTGCTCAAGACTGCCTAAGGTGTAACTTCTCGTACTCTCTCTTTTTGGTTCTATTAAGAATTCTTCAAGCAAAGATAGTACCGTTATATTTTCTGCATCAAGTTCTTTGACAAAAGAAGGCAGTGAAAGTAAAGCGGTGACCGCAGCGTGATGATAATCGCCTCGCTGAATAATAATGGTTAAGAGCTCCCTTTCTTTTTGTTCAGGATCATTTATTAATTCTGCATCACAGTGAGAAGAATTGGCTGTTTTCTGTTTTTCTTCTAATGTTTTTAATACTTCTCTAGCAATAGAAACCAAGTCATCAAAGCAGATAAATTTTTCTTGAAACGCTTCAAGGCCTAATTTTGGATTGAGTGTACCTATTGCTATGCCAAAGGCGGCATCTTGAGGCTTATGACGAAGATGATAAGCCAGTAGCGTTGCATATGCTGCATGCTTGTTTTTTTCATTCTGATCATTTTTTTCGGCAGTTAAAGGTAGGAGGGCTCCTAAACAGTCTTTAATTCTGTCATTTGCTATATGTTGTAGCTTCATGTCATTAAAAGGCTGAAAAAGGAGGCTGAGGGCTTTTTTATAACATTCTATTTCAGAAACTTCAGAATCAGCTGAAACTACTAGATCTAAGCTTAAAACAGCTGAACATAGACGATGAAGTTCGCTCGCATAGTCAGTCAACGGTAGTTTCTTTTCTTCAATGTAGTTTTTTAATTTTTCAAGTCGTTGGGAAATATCATTTAATATTTTATTATCGTCTGCGCTGCCTTCTTTAAGAAAAGCGCTGAGTTTTCGTTCGCTTATCCTCTTATTACGTTCTAGAAGCTGAGAGAAAGAGTCAGTTGTCTCCTCGTGACTCATTAATGAAAGCTTTTTTAGAAAATAATTCTGTTGGAGTGCCTCCAGCAAAGTCTGTGTGCCAGTGTTAGTCATCGGCATCTCTTCAAGAGAGAGTATTTTGAGCCTGCGATTATTTTGAAGTGCCTGAGCCAGCACTGTTGCGTCAGTATCATTTATTCCATTGTAGCCAAGAAGTGTTAGGGCTTTGAGAGTGGTGTTATTTTCCAGTGCTTGCGCCAGTGCTCGTATATCCCCAGTTCTGGCATCGCAACTAAGCTCCAGATTTGTGAGCGTGGTGTTATTTCTTAGTTCCACTAGCACTTGTATACCCTTAGGATCTATTTGAATGCGACCAAGTTTCAGACTTGCGAGCGTATGATTACTTTCAAGCGCCAGGGCCAGCATGCTTGCTTCAGCCTCATTTATTCTATGGTTACTACTGAGCTCTAACGTTTCGAGCGTGGTGTTACCTTTTAGTGCATTCGCCAATTCTTGTATACCCATGGAACTTGTGGGAGTGTAAAAAAGAGTCAGACTTATGATCGTATAATTATCTTTAAGTGCCTGTGCTAGCCACTGGGCCTCAAGGTCACTTATGTTCCTGTCACTAAGAAGATTTAAAGTTCTGAGCGTGGTGTTCTTTCCCAGTGCTTCCGCTAGCGTTTGTGTAACACTCATGGGACTTGAGAGATTGTAAGAAATATCTAGTGTTGTGATCGCGGTGTTAGCTTTCAGTACTTCCGCCTGCGCTTGAGTACTTATGGAATTGTGACTAAGATTCAGATTTGTGAGCGTATGATTATATTTAAGTGCGTGCAGGAGGTCTCGTGCACCAACCTCGCTTATAGAATTATGGCTAAGATTTAGTTTTATGATCGTATTATTGGTTTTTATGAATTCAGCGAGAATTTTCGCACCAGCATCCGTTATGACGTTGTATTCAAGCCTAAGTTCTTTAATAGCTCGGTTTTTTTTAAGCTCTTCAACGAGAGATTCTACGCCACTATCACCTATGTCGTGGCACTGAAAATCCAAAACTGCAGATTGAGCACATAAATCATTTGAACTTAATACGACGGCACCGACGAGTGTGACAAGCAGAGTTAAAACCAAGCCTATCAAACATTGAATTATTTGAAACACGATGTAAATGGGGAAAACAATACATAGCATTGCAGATGCATTAATTGAATAATAAGCATTCCTCGCTTTTATCGATCCAAAAGATGATTCTGAAAGATAAACACACAATAAAGATTTAGATAACAGTTGTATTGGGAATAGATAATCCAAGATGCCATAATGATGATTATAATAATTATTAGCGCTAGAAGTTGACAATTCCCATGGACTGTTCCCTACTAAAACATCCCAGGTTTCGAAAAACAGGGCTTTTACGCGCTGTCTTTTAAGCATTTTTTCATCTTTGTAAGGAGAGTTCTTTCCTGTCTTGGCAAAAACATTTAAGGAAGAAACGGGGAGGAGCATCATATAAAACTTCTATTTACGAGAACCTACGAGCTCCAATTGTACACTTAATGGACTGTTAGAATCAAGATAGTCGTTTTTGAGAAATTGTTAAAGTAAGCTGAATGAGCGCAGCGCAGTTACAGGAAAAACCCTCACAAATCTGTTGCATTCAACAAAAACACCCCGCCGCCGCCTCTTTCAAACTCAAGCCAAATAAGGGGAAGCCGAGGGAATTTTTTTTCTATGGCATCTTCACTGTTACCTACCTCTATAACCAATATGCCATGCGGATTTAAAAAACTTTTTGCTTGCGCTAAAATAATTTCTACAATGTCTAATCCATCTTCCCCACCATATAATGCAGCTTTTGGTTCATGTAAATATTCTTGAGGTAGGGCTTCCATGTCTTTTTGATCAACATACGGGGGATTGCTGACAATGATGTCATAGGCTTTTATAGGGATGGTTTCAAATAAATTCGATTGAATTAACTGTACTTGTTTTTCTTTTTGATGCTTTTGAATATTTTTTTTGGCAACAAGCAGACAGTCACTATTAATATCAACCATGTCGATGTGTGCCTCGGGAAAAGCATAGGCGCAAGCAATGCCAATGCATCCTGAACCTGTCCCTAAATCTAAAATATTTTTTACTTTTTCAGGTTTAATCCAAGGTGAAAATTGATTTTCAATTAATTCTGCAATCGGTGATCGCGGAATTAAAACACGTTCGTCAACATAAAAAGAAAGACTTGAGAAATACGCTTCTTTTGTCAGATAAGCCAGGGGTTTTCGTGTTTCAATGCGTTTTTCAATTAAGGCTAAAATTCGTTTTTTTTGAGGTTCCGTGACATTTTGCTGGCGCACTTCTGCGGAGACGCGGTGAGGTAAGTCCATACAAAATAAAACAAGCGCGACCGCTTCATCCCAGGCATTGTCTGTACCATGTCCAAAAAATAAACCTTCTTTTTCAAATTTAATTTTTGCAAAATTTAAAAAATCTTCAAGTGTTTTTAATTCTTTAACACTTCGCACTGTAACCCTCCTTCGCTTAATTTTATTTCAATTTTACTGCCGATTTTTACAGTGTTGGCGGAGGTGATAATTTTTTTATTTTTTGTCATCGCAATGGCGTAACCTCGTTTTAAAGTGGCTAAAGGATTGATGACTTCAAGTGCTTGTATAGTAGAAGCAAGTTGTTGTTTTAAAAGTAAAAAACGATGCTGTATGTAAAATAAAAAACGTCGTTCAATGTTGTCAACCTTTTGCATGTGTTCACGTAATTGATGTAAAGGGTGAGGGAGTCGTGATCGTAAGCTTAGTAGTCGCTCTTTTTTTTGTTGTAAAAAATGATTGATATCACGTATTAATCGTGAGGAAATTTGAGAAAGTTGTGCGAGCGTGTCTTTTTGATGGGGTGTGATAAAAGTGGCTGCTGCTGAAGGTGTGGGAGCGCGGACATCAGCAACAAAATCTGCAATAGTGAAATCAATTTCATGCCCTACGGCTGAAACCACGGGAATGTGACTTTCAAAAATGGCATAGGCAAGCGCTTCATCATTAAAAGCCCATAAATCTTCAAGTGAACCACCGCCACGTGTTAAAATTAAGATGTCACATTCCTGACGTTCATTCGCAATTTTTAACATTTTAATCATGTTTTCAGAAGCCGCACTGCCTTGCACAAGGCTGGGATAAATGATGACAGGCATTAAAGGGAAACGTTCTTTTAATAATTTTAAAACGTCTTGAATAGCTGCGCCACTGGGTGAGGTGATAATTCCAATTTGTTTAGGCAAGGTGGGCAAAGGTCTTTTTCTATCAGGATTAAATAAACCAGCTTTTGATAATTTTTGTTTGAGTAACTCAAAAGCACGTTGTAATTTTCCATCTCCCGCTTCCTCCATTGTTTCAACAATAAACTGATAATCACCGCGCGCTTCATATAAACTGATTTTTCCGTACGCAATAACGTGCATTCCGTTTTCAAGCTTAAACGAAAGCGATCTTGAATAACTTGAGAAAAACGCACAACGTAATTGTGCTTGACTGTCCTTTAATGAAAAATAAGAATGTCCTGAGGCAGGTGTCACTAAATTTGAAACTTCACCTTCAATCCAGATTTTTGAAAATTGTTCTTCTAAAGAAAATCGAACTAAATTATTGAGTTCGGAAATTGAAAAAATGGTTTTTTCGAGTAAGGGCATGGTTATTCCGGATGCTCAGACCACCAACTTTCTAAAATTAATTGCGCTGAAACCTCATTAATAGCTTCGCGAGATAAACCTTTATAACCTCTTTTGGCAAAGATTCGTGATTTGGCTTCTTTTGTTGTCAGGCGCTCATCGATTTCAAATATGGGGATTGTGTGTCGTTTTTCTAAATCTTGTTTAAATAAACGTATTTCATCCGTGATGCTTTGTGTGCTGCCATCCATTTTTAAAGATAAACCCAGAATGATCGCATCAGGCTTCCAGTCATCAATTAATTTTTTGATAAGATCCCAGGGGGTTTTGTTTTGATATCGGATAAAAGAAGTTAAAGGGGAAGCTGTTTTTGTGATACTTTGACCCACAGCAACGCCTATGTATTTTAATCCAAAGTCAAATGCGATGAGGGTATTAAACTGTTTATCCATGTCCGGAGAAATTCGAAATTTGATTAATGTCGATACCCAGTAATGCGGCGGCTGTTTTCCAACGTTCTGAAAAAGGGGTTTCAAATAATATTTTAATATTCGCAGGGACGACGAGCCAATAATTTTTTGCAATTTCTTCTTCAAGTTGGCCTTCATCCCAGCCAGAATAGCCTAAAGTAATCAAAATATTTTGATGAGGTTTATTGCCTGCGGCAATGTCTTCTAGTACATCGCGTGAAGTTGTGATAGAGAGATTGTCTGCAATAGTGAAGGTCGATCGCCATTGTTTTTGATCTTGGTGGAGGACAAAACCTCGCTCTGTGTGCAAGGGGCCACCTTGTAAAACAGGGACGTTTTCTACAGTTTCATTAGCGGAAACAATTTTCATGCGTTCGAGTATGTCGTTTAAGCGAAGATCCAAGGGTTGATTGATGATGATGCCCGTGGCGCCTGTCTGTGTATGCTCGCAAATGTAGATAACAGACTGATAAAATAAGTCGTTGCCCAGGGTGGGCATCGCTATTAAAAAATGATGCTGAAGAGAGGAAAAAGACACTTAAATTAACTCTAGGATAAAATTTTAAGAATAGTAACACTGCTGGGGGTTGGTTTGAAAATGTTTTTACATTACTTATGATAAAAGGAGGGGCGATGACGTTTGTTATTCTTGAAAGTTGTATTAAGTGCAAATATACAGATTGTGTGGAAGTGTGTCCCGTGGACTGTTTTTACGAAGGTCCCAATATGTTGGTTATCAATCCTGATGAATGTATTGATTGTGCCTTGTGTGAGACTGAATGTCCCGTGAATGCCATTTGTTCTGAAGATGATGTACCTGCAGATCAAAAAGAATTCATTGTTTTAAATGCAGAATTATCAAAAAAGTGGCCTAACCTAAATCATAAAAAATCAGCGCCTAGCGATGCAGATCAGTGGAAAGAAGTTAAAAATAAAAAAAAATATTTGGAGAAATAATTATAAGTTATGGGGTGTAATCCATCCTAGAAAGTAAGCGATGAAGAGTAAAATAAACAAGATGATGGAAAGAGTGATGCGTGCTGTGAGTGCTTTTACAAGCTGGGTTTGGCCGGGTTTTTGTTTTAGTAAAAATACGACGGCGGTTCCTAAGCAAAAAAAAATGCTGGTAAGAAAGAGTAAGATAATGGTTTTGAAGATCATGTTTGATATCCTTTTATGAAAAATAAATTTTTTATTTTTTTAATATTAATGATTTTGGCAAGTTTGTTTGTTGTTTTGGGCTTTTGGCAATTAAATAGAGCTAAAGAGAAACAGCAACTTTTGCAGCATTCGCATCATAGCATAAGACAAAATGTTTCTCTTGAGGAACTCAAAAAAGAAAATAAAAAGTTAGACTATTTGCCAGTTGAGATAAGAGGAAAATACGATGAGGATCTTACATTTTTTCTTGAAAATCAATTTTACCATCATCAATTAGGCTTACATGTTATTACCCCTTTTATTTTAAATGAAAAACATATCCTATTGGTTGACCGAGGCTGGGTATCGCCTCCTTTTGTTTTTTCACCCTATGGATTTTCAGAACATAAAATAATTCAGGGGCGTCTTAAGCTAATCAAGAAAAACCCTTTTATTCGAGAGTCTTTTGAAAAAATAGATTCAAGGAAGAGATTGTCGATGATGCAATATGACAGGGTTTATCTGACAGCGCGTTGGCAAAAGAGCGTCTTGCCTTTTGTGTTATTGTTGGATTGCCAAGAAGTAGGAGGATATGGGCGTGATTGGGTGATTACAGTTATCTCGCCTTCTCGCCATCAAGGGTATGCGGTGCAGTGGTTTTCGTTGGCGTTATTGTCGCTTATCATTTCGTTTTTTATTTTGAGATCGAAAAAATGAAAAAAAATAATGTGTTATTAGTGTTAGGATTTTTAGCTTTTATTTTTATAACGCCTTTTTTGGCAGCTTGGTTTTTTGTGCATGAAGAGAATTGGCCAGGAATGCGCGTCAATCGTGGGTTTTTATTTGATCCGCCGGTGCAATTGAAAAAAATACCGTGGAAAAATATCGACGGTACGCCTTTTTTATGGAAGAATACAGCGCATCCTTGGGTGATGTTATATGTTGTGCCAAAACCATGTCAGGAAACTTGTCATGATCTTATTTATAAATTACATCAAATACAGCTGGCACTGAATCAAGACCAAGATCAATTTAGACGTGTTTTTTTATTTTTGAATCCTCCTTTAGAGCAAGAAACAAAAGAAATAAAAAAAAATAATTATGCAAGAAATGTATTTTTTATTGAAACAGAAAAAACATCCTTTTTGAAAACTTTAGAACATTATCCTGGCAAAGATAAAATTGAAGAGACAGGCGCTGTCTTTATTGTTGACCCGGCGCAATATATTGTGCTGGCTTATAACGTTTTCGATGCACAAGATATATTGAAAGATTTGCAACGTTTAATGAGGGCCTATCATCTTGGACAGAAATAAAAAATTAAAATTTTCTTACCAACTTGCTTTTGTTACGACGTGTTTGGCTTTTATTGTTGTGATGTTGGGGGCGTATACGCGTTTAAAGGATGGTGGTTTGGGGTGTCCTGATTGGCCAGGATGTTATGGTCATGCGTTTGTGCCCACGCAACAAACTTTGGCGATTGAAAAGAATGAACAAGCGCAGAAGCAGCCTTTAGAAGCCCCCAAAGCTTGGGCGGAGATGGTCCATCGTTATTTTGCCGGAGGCTTATCTCTTGCGATTACTGTTTTGTTTTTTTTAGGAATTTTAAATTTTAGAATTTTAAAAAAAGCTTTTGTGTTACCTCTTTTTCTTTTTATTCTTCTTTTGTTTCAAGCTGTTTTAGGTATGTGGACAGTGACTTGGTTATTGTATCCTGCCGTGGTGATGTCTCATCTTTTAGGTGGAATGACAATCATGGCTTTGCTTTGGGTGTATGGATTATATGTCGGTGGGTTTGCGCGTGTAAGCAAGGGAGAAAAATATCGTTCTTGGGCGGTGTTGGGATTAATTATTTTGATCATTCAAATTATTTTGGGAGGGTGGACGAGCTCTAATTATGCTGCTTTAGCGTGTCCAGATTTTCCTTTATGCCAAGGGCAATGGTTGCCGGTCTTGAACTTCAAAGAAGCTTTTATTGATCCTTTAATTTTTGGCCCTAATTACCAAGGCGGGTTGATGGACATGCAAGGGCGTGTGACCATTCAGTTTTTGCATCGTGTCTGGGCGATCGTGACATTTTTTTATTTAATTGCCTTGTCTTTTTATTTGTTTTTTTCTCGAAATAAAGTTTTAATTTTATGGGCGACCTTTATTTCAATATTGATTGTATTGCAGTTTTTATTAGGTATTTTAAATGTGATTTTACAATTGCCGCTTGAGATAGCCGTTTTGCATAATGCTGTTGCAGCTTTGCTTTTGCTTATTGTTGCAAGTTTGATTTTTTCTTTGTTTTGTCGAGATAAAACGTGACCTTGGTTGCTTATTACGAATTATGTAAACCCCGTGTTGTTGCTTTGATGTTGATAACTTCCTTAGTAGGGATGCTGCTTGCAACACCATCGTGGGTGCCTTTGCGTATTTTAATTTTAGGTAATCTTGGTATTGGTTTGGGGGCGTGCGCGGCGGCAGTAGTGAATCATCTTGTTGATAGGCGTATTGATGCTTTGATGGGGCGTACGCAATTTCGGCCGCTGCCTTCAGGGCGTGTTACATCTGGGCAGGCGATCTTATTTGCAAGTGTGCTTGCGTTTCTTAGTATGTTGATTTTATCATTGTGGGTGAATAAGTTAACGGCCTTGTTGACCTTAGTAACACTGATTGCTTATGCCGGTGTTTATAGTCTTTATTTAAAACGTGCGACACCTCAAAATATTGTTATTGGTGGCATTGCGGGTGCAGCCCCCACTTTGTTAGGTTGGACGGCAACGACCGGCCACATTGATCCACATGGTTTATTATTGGTTTTAATTATTTTTGTGTGGACGCCACCGCATTTTTGGGCTTTAGCTATTCAACGTTACAAAGAATATGCGCGTGCGGATATTCCGATGTTGCCTGTGACGCACGGTATTCCTTTCACAAAACTATGTATCTTTCTCTATACGCTTTTGTTAGCAGCTGTGAGTGTATTGCCGTATGTTGTGGGAATGAGTGGTCTTATTTATTTAGTTGCCGCTTTGTTATTAAATTCAATTTTCATTTTTAAATCTTATTTATTGTTAACGAAAAAAGAAGAACATGTGCTCGCAGGAAATGTATTTCGATTTTCAATTTGGTATCTCTTTGGTATTTTTGTTTTTCTGTTGATAGATCATTATTAGAATGCTTTAAAATAAAAAACCAAAAGAATCTTAAAGGAAGATTAAATGAGAATAAAAAATGTTTTATTATTTTCAGTTAATTAGTTATAATCACTTTTGTTGTTAACCTTGGCTTTCTCTATTTTTATAATAAACCAATATGAAAGAAAATAATGAAAATCAGCACGCAGTTTCGTTTATAGAAAAAATGCGTCGAAAAGAATTTGCGTGGCTGAACTATCTTCAATTGCTCACACTGTCTGCATTTAAAGTACCTCAGGCTTTCAGTGAATCCATTCGAGATTATTTTTATGTGGGCGAGGGCGTCCACATTTTTGTTCCTTTTGTAATAGCCTTTTCACTTTTAAATGTTGCACTTACTTCTTATCGTTTATATAAAGCTAAAAACAGAAACGTAGAATTGATTGTTAATGCCATCGATGCTTATCTTAGCGCAGCTTTGTTTATCTCATTAAGTATCGGAGCAACTATTCTTCCTGTGATTTTCTTTCCTATTTTGACTTATGCAACCTTGGGTTATGTCGGGTATATGGTGTTACGTGCGGGTATTCAATTTTTTATGAATTGGCGTTCTTATCAAAACAATGAATCCCCGGCGCTTCGTGCTATTTTTCGTGAAAACATGTTTCAGCATGCACTGATGTTGGTGGGAGGTTTGGTTGTTTTTTCTTTGTTTGTGGTATTGCTTACCGTGCCTTTATCCCAGGTTGCCATTTTTGGGATCTTGGCTTTGGCGGGAGTGATTTACCCTTTGTTTTCTTTTGGTTTGGGTATTTATCGTAAAATCCAACATGATAAACAAAAAACATTAGAGCAAGCACCGCCTGATGAGAGTAGTGGTGTGCAAAATACCTTGTCTTCAGATAGAACGCGTTCTTCTTCTTTTGATAAGAATGAGGGAGCACAGCTTGATAATCAGCCTCACAAAGGTGAAAAACATTTTGACCCAAAACATTATTATGATACGGAGTTGATGAGAGAGGGAATGACGACTGACAAACCTTGGAGTAGTTTATATGAAAAAATAAATGAACTTATTTTCAAGACTGAGCCAGGAAAAGTAGATTTTCTTCGTGGACTTAAAGAAACCTGTCATGATAAAGAAGGTCTTTCAAAAGACTTACTCGTGAAGATTAAAGGGTTATCGCAAGACTATGCAAAGCAGGGCGCATTTCAATCTTTTTTTCAACATAATTCGCAAGAGAGAATTGTCTTTAAAGTTGCGAAAAGATTATTAGAGCAAGAGGCGGGGTTGGCTCATTCGTCTTCATCCTCTAGTCTTTCTTCTTCTGTATCTTCTTGAGGACAGGATTTTCTCCTGTAATTTCGCTTCCCTCATTCCAGGCTAAATTTCGTTAAAAACGCCCTCTCTCCTTTTTTTAGAGGCGCCCTTAATTTTATCTTAAGGTTGTTTGGTGTTGAGTTCTATAGTATGGCGTCTTTTATACTCTATATAGGTATCCCGATGTCAATATCAAAACTACACCCCAGTCTAAGCGCAAGAGATAAAGCAAGAAAAGCAATAGAGCTGAAAAGAAATTCAAAAAAAATAAGTGTAAAAGCAAAAAAAAGAGAACAAGCAAAAAGAAGATTAAAACATATCGTAAGGCCAGAGTTGGGTTTGCATGAACTTAAAAGACAGAAAAGAATAAGGAAAAATATAATAAAAATAAAAAAAATAGTGAATGAGAAAATAGAAGAAGAGCGTGATGAAGCAATAAGAGAAAAAAACAAGATACTTTTAGAATTGGATAATTCCGAACTCAGATGGAAGATGCAAGCTGTTTCTGACAAGCTTTTTTCTGTTGCGCCAGGGGTGGCTCACCGCCAAAAACATGAGGGCAATAGCTAGCAAGCCTTTATATATTCATGCTTTTTATGAGTTATTTCATTTTGCCTCCTGGTGCAAGCCTTTGCATTTTGGTACTGCTTTATCCCAAGACGATTTTGACCGCTGTTTGTTCTGTGCTGATTTATTGATTGCATTTGGACGTGTTCTGGAGCGGCGCATTGATTTTTGTAACCGAGAAGATTTTGAAGTATTCATGAAAATTTCAGAAGAGGCTTCAAAAAAAATATCACAATCTTTGTGGACAAGAGGACAAGCAATTTCAGAAATTGTAAAACGTACGACGGTGTATCTCCAACGCCACAAGACAAGCAAATTGAGATCGTTATATGGGGAAATGATAGAAGATGAAGAAGCTTTGTCAGCGTGTGTTAAAGAAATAAAAGCATGGATAGAACATTTAAAACCTGAAGATGTTGAGATCATTATTCCACACCTTAATCCAAAAGAAGTTTTAAGTTTGATACAAGTTAATTTAGAGACACCTCCGCCGCCTTGTGATACATCTCTTAGGGCAACGCTTGAAGCAGAAAAAATAAGTTTACTTGAATTGATCGTACTTAATTGGAAATTAATTCATGATCCTAATCAACGTTCAATATTCCAAAATGTATTAGTGGGTTTGAGAAAAAGTGATTTTCATGTTGGGAAAGCGCTTTTCATTCAGTGGTTGTATGACATTAGACAAGCCTATCTTTCTGAATCTACCGCGACTATTGATCAATTATCAGAAGAAGGTTTGAGTTGGGTAGAAGAGACTAGCTCAAAAGTTGCGGCCAGTGGTGGTTCTGAGATCGTAAATGACTTCGTCATCAACTCATCTGATTCACATGCACAATCAAATCAGAGAAGAACCAAAAATTTTTCTGATTTGTCTGTAATTCTGGAAGAAAATTCCAGTATGACTGAGCTGAATTTTTATAATGGATTAGATGTTGAGGCTGTCAGGCTGATTAGCCAAGCGCTTGAAAGAAATAATACGATACAAGTCTTAAATCTTGTTTCTAATCACATGGGTAATGTGGGTGCTATGGCTTTGGCAAGATTATTCGAGTTTAATCATACTATTACAGAGTTGAATATTAATAATAATCAGATAAGTGATGAAGGCGCACAGGTGATCGCAGAAATACTTTCACGGAACAATTGCGCTATTACTAAATTGAGCCTTGCTGTTAATTTGATAGGCGATGAAGGTGCGATAGCTTGTGCTAGCTTACTTGAAAATAATACCTCGTTAACAAGACTGGATCTTTCTTCAAATAGAATAGGTGTACTCGGGGCAGGACCTGTTGCCAGAGCATTTATAAAGAACAATACGCTGCGAACATTAATATTTACTCGTAATAATGCGGGTCCTAGAACTGCAGAAATCTTTGCTGAGGCACTTGTTGTCAACCTCTCTTTGGAAAGCTTGGATTTGCGTGAGAATCAATTAGATAGGGAAGGTGCAGTAGTCTTAGGTAAGAAACTTAATTTAAATATATCGGTAAAGCGATTGAATCTTGGTTGGAATGGGATAGGTAGCGAAGGGGTAGCGGGGCTTGCCGAGGCATTTTATGAAAATGCTTGCATTCAAGAGTTGAATCTTCAAAACAATGGAATAGAAGTTGAGGGTGGGATCCCTCTGTTTCGAGCGCTTGAAGCGAACACTTCCTTAGTAGTGTTGGATATAAGCCATAATGAGTTAGGAGATGATGATATAAAAATATTAGCCCCAGTTATTTCTAAAAATTCTTCACTAAAAACCCTGGAGTTTTGTTCTAATGCTATCACTGCTCAAGGTGCGCGAGCGCTTGCTAAGGCACTGGTAGTGAATTCTTCAGTAACAGAATTAGGGTTGGGCGTTAATAATATAGGTGATCGAGGTACAAAAGCGCTTGCTAAGGCGCTTAGGCAAAACACCTCATTAAAAATATTGACGCTTGAGGCGAGTGAGGTAGGCGATGGTGGTGCCCAAGTGCTTGGCAAGGCGCTCTTATGCAATTGTACTTTGACGACCCTGCGTCTTAATAAAAACAACTTAAGTAAGCAAGGTGCAAAGAGCCTCATTAAAGCGCTTGAGCATAACGCTTCATTGACAAGTCTGGAGCTTGCGAAGAACAATTTAGGTGATATTGGAAACGCCTTCATAAGATTACTTGGAAGGAATCATACTCTGACGACACTGGAACTTAGTTTAGCGTTTGTAGATCGTCCTTACCTCAAACGAATCAGTCAGCTGTTAGAACGTAATGCTTCTTTTCAAGTTCAAGCTATGAGTCCAGCAAATGTTGCGCCTCAAGCGTCGTTTTTCCAAACGAGCAGTGATTCTTCTGTTGGTGCTATGAGTAGTAGTTTGCAAGCCAGTAGCAATTCTTTGCGAGGGGGAGGTAAGAGAGTTTAAATATTAAAAGAGGCAGCTTTTAAAAGCTGCCCCCAGATGGTCCAACGATTTTTCCAGATGTTTTTGTTAGATCCAACATCCTTGTGGTTCTTATGGCATTCCTTAAATGCTTGCAAACGATAAGCTAGTTACAGTAAGACAACAAGGCGGTGATAAGATAAAATATAATGAAAAATAGATTTAAGCGCTGTGGATTTTTTAAAAAATTTTATTTTTCAATAAGATAGAAATAAAAAATAAATTATAAATACTGAATTTTTGGCCGATTTCTCACATCATTTTAAGCGATAACCTTTATTTTTTAAGGCAATAAGCACAATGTTTTACTCATTATTTTATTTTCGGGTAGTAAAGCCGATTTGGTATCGCCAAAAATATTTGGCTTTGCTGCTTTTTCCTTTCGAAATTATTTATCGTGTTTGCATTTTCTTAAGAAAAAAAAATTGTAAACCTGTTTTTTTCTCTGTGCCTGTGATTGTAGTGGGGAATATCACGGTGGGTGGGGGGGGGAAATCGCCTTTTGTGATTGCGCTATCAGCGTATTTAACATCTATAGGATATAAGCCTGGCATCATCAGCCGTGGTTATGGTCGCCAAGTGAAATCTCAAACGCCCATAGATGTTCATCCTCAGGATGATCCGGTTAATGTAGGTGATGAGCCCCGCATGATTGCAGAGCAAACCCATTCCCCGGTGATTATCGGCAGTGATCGTGTGCGCTCGGCACAATATCTTCTTGAAAAATATCCTGATTGTAATGTCATTATCAGTGATGATGGCTTACAGCATCATCGTTTAGGGCGAACTTGCAGTATTTGTTTATTGAATGGAGAAGAACAGCTGGGAAATAGACATTGCCTGCCTGCAGGACCCTTGCGAGAACCTTTGTCTGCATTATCAAGCTATGATATCGTCATCGACCGTCAAAAAAATGCATCGTTACTGAAAACATATTACGAAGGCTTTATTCAAGTAAGAGAGGAACGCTGCGTAAAGCCATTGGATTTTTTTCAAAATCAAACGGTACATGTGGTGACAGGTATTGCTTATCCTGAAAGTTTTTTAGAAAAACTGAGAACCTTGGGTATGACGTGTATACCCCATCTTTTTCCGGACCATTATTTTTTTTCTCAAAAAAATATTTCTTTTAATGATGATTTACCTGTGGTGATGACCCAGAAAGATGCTGTAAAATGTCAAGCTTTTGCGAAACAGAACACATGGTTTTTAAAAATGAGATTTGAATTAACGCCTCTTCTTCAGCAACGAATACGCCATACATTAAAGTGATGATAATTCCCGTGAACTTAAAATTATTTTTTAAGCATCGTTTTTTGCTTTTGTTTTTTATGATGATGCCTTCTTTTGTTTTTGCTTTAACGTATCCTTTAGAAAAAGGGATCAGCGTGATAGGGCGTGTTCAAACTTCTTTAGTGGAGCCGGGCGATAATTTTAATATTATTGCGCGTCGTTTTGACGTAGGTTATTACGACTTAATTGAAGCCAACCCCAAGCTTGAACCTGAGAAATTACCGATATGGTATCCCGTTGTTATTCCTACAAAATTTATTATTCCTGAGGGTGAACAGAAAGGGATTATTGTTAACTTACCTGAGTTACGTCTTTATTATTTTCCGCAAGATAAAGAAGAAGTGATCACGTTTCCGCTTGGGGTGGGTAGGCAAGGCACGACGACGCCGGTATGTTTAACGAAAATCACAATTAAAACCAGGTATCCAACGTGGTATGTTCCTGAATCAATTCGCATGGCCAGAGAACAAGAAGGCGTACATCTTCCGAAGCTTGTTTTGCCTGGCCCTGATAATCCTTTAGGTGATTATTCTTTGCGTTTAGAAATACCGAATGGTGCCTATTTGATGCATGGGACGAATGATTCTTCGGGTGTGGGTCGTCGCAGCAGTGCAGGTTGCATACGCATGTTTCCTGAAGACATTGAAGAGCTTTTTGCGTTAGTTGAAGTAGGTACCCCGGTGAATATTATTGATGACCCTTTAAAAATAGGTTGGGACGGAAAATTTCTTTATTTAGAGTCACATCAACCTTTGGACTCAGACAAACAAAAAATTGATTTTGATGCTATCGTTGAAAAAATTTCGAAAGAAGCCAAAAAAAGAAATGTAAAAATAGATTGGGAAAAAGCTCGTAAAATCGCAAAAGATCAAAATGGCATTCCAGAGACTATTAGTGTTTCTGATGATGCATATTAAGTAGTTTTTGTGAAAAAAGCCGTGTCATTGCGAGAAAAACACGCCCTTTTTTTAAAAAGAAGAAAGATCTTTTTTGTGTTTTTCGAAGCAATCCAGTGCTACGCCAAATAAGGACTCAGTCCTAGATTAATGAAATGGATTCATCCACTAAAAATCTTTTTTAATCGGATGAGTCCATATATGCTTCGAAAAATGCGAGAGCCCTCTCAATGACGGAGATCGCATTTTTTTACGTGCGACGACGAACGATGCAAGCCAATAAAACTATAAAGAAAATTAATATCGGCTTGTCTCCATAATAACACCACGGTGTTTCGCCTTTCACTACAAAAAACTCTCCATTCAAACGTTCTCGTACAAATAAAGGAATGACTTGCGTTTGCAAACCATGAGGATCATAAATAGCGGTTAATCCACTGTTGGCATTTAATAAGAGATAGCGCCCTGTTTGGATGGCGGCAAATTGTGAAATTTGTGCGTGTTGATAAGGCGCGAGTGAATGCCCAAACCAGGTATCGTTGGATAGTGTAGCAAGTACGTCGGGGTACTGCTTTAGTGTGTCAAATAACAAATTAGAATAGGCAATTTCATAACAAATGAAGGTGCCAATTTTAATATTATCAACTTCGATTAAGTTTTGTTTTTTTGAACCTGAAATAAAATCAGACATAGGGATATCAAAAAATCCTATCAAGCCTCGAAAAACAGAAATGAAAGGAGGGAAGTATTCACCAAAAGGAACAAGATGACGTTTGGCATAAAAATTATGTGTGGTATTTAATGCAAGAATGGCATTGTAATAAGCTGTTTGAAAATAAAAATTTTCGGTTGCTTGTACAGGTAAGCCTAGTACGATGAAAGCCCGGTGTGCTTGTGCCAAAAGTGAAAGAGAATGTAAAAATTTTTGTGATTCAGGGAAAGGCAGTGTAACAGCGCCTTCAGGCCAGAAAATTAATTTACTTTCCCAACTTTGCTTTGTTAAATCAAGATAAATTTTTAAAGTGGATTCCATGCTTTGGGCATTCCATTTTGTTTCTTGTGGAATATTGCCTTGCAATAAACTGACTTTAATGGCTTTTCCCAGCGGGTAAGTCCAGTTTACAAAAGAAAGACTGTAGCCTGAAAGAAGAATCAACAAAAATAAAATACCCGCTATTTTTCCTTTTGTTTTTTTTCGTTCACGTAAAAAAATAAATAACAAAGTGCTTGAAAATAAAATTAAGAAGCCAAGACCATAGACCCCAAGAAGAGGGATCCATCCTTTGAAAAATCCTTGTGTTTGGCTTTGTCCTATCAAAAGCCAAGGGAAGCCACTCAAAAACCAACTACGTGCCCATTCGAATAAAGCGCCTAAAGCAGGGAAGCTAATAAAAATAAATTTTGGAGAAAAACGTGTGGTTAGGCAGGTGTGTAATGCGGTAAAAAAAGCTAAAGCAAGAACAAAAAGAAATGTGATGAGGCCTGCAATATACCAAGGCGTGTTACTGTAAGTGTGAATGCTAATAAAAATCCACGAAGCGCCAAAAGAAAAAAATCCCACACCAAAGGATAAACCAAGTTGAAATGCTTTTTTAAATGAAACAAATTTTTTTGGTTGAATCAAGAAAAGTAAGCCCAAAGGTGAGAGAAAAGCAAAAAACCATAAATTTAACGGTGCAAAAGCGCTGACAAGAAGCATGCCAAATAAAAAACTTAAAGCATTTTTCATTTTATGGAAACTCCATCAGATATTTATTGCTCCTATCATATCTCAGCGCATGCGCTTCCTTGTCCCAGTCGCTTAATACAATTCGGCAGGCCCATTGTGAATGGTGTCGAAAATATTCGATGCTGGGGCGATGTGTGTGGCCGTGAATTAATGTTGCGAGATGATATTTATCTAATAAAACAGGAATTTCAGAAAATGTCACATCCATTAAATAATCTTGGCTCTTTTGGGTATGGTTTTTACTGATCTGACGAATGCGTTTTGCAAGTTCACGTCGTTTCTTTAAAGATTTAAATAAAATAAATTTTTTGAAAAAAAAGTTTCTTGTTTTTTTTCTAAATGCCATGTGTTTTTTATCTTGTGTACACAGACTATCGCCATGTGTTAATAAAATAGGTTTGCCATAGAGTTCAATCATGCTGGGATCTGACAATAATTTACAGCCTGCGCGTTTACAAAATTTTTTACCGATGAGAAAGTCGCGGTTCCCGGGTAAAAAATACAGACGAGAGCCACTTTTAGAAAAAGCACGCAATGCGGAAATAATCAATTGATTGAAGGGTGTATCATCATCATCGCCAATCCACACTTCAAATAGATCCCCCAAAATATAGAGGCTTTCAGTTTTGCCGGCGTGGTTTTTAAGAAAATCTAAAAAAACGGTCGTGAGCTTAGGGTTTTCTTCTTCAAGATGGAGATCAGAGATAAATAAGGTATAACTCATGCTAGAATAACCTTTTAGGGCACCTCTAAAAATTGCTTTTTTGCGTTATAACTTTGTTGCACTCATTTTTAAAATGCTCATTTACTCGCTTGTAAACTGCGCTTTTAAAAATGAGCGCGCCTCGTTCTAACGCAAAATTTCTAATTTTTAGAGATGCCCTTTAGAGATGCCCCTTAAAGTCAACCCAAAAGTATGACGATTTCTATGCGAAAAGCAATTATTTTATTGTCAGGTGGTTTGGATTCGACGACTTGTTTGGCTTATGCAAAGCATCAAGGTTTTGAATGTTATGCCTTGAGTTTTGCTTATGGGCAACGGCACGTATTTGAGTTGGAGGCTGCAAAAAGAATAGCAGAGCATTATGCGGTGAAAAAACACCTTATTTTCCCTTTGTCAGTGGATGTTTTCCAAGGTTCGAGTTTAACAGACGTCTCAAAAGTTGTGCCAGGCTATTCAGGCCTTGTTGAAATTCCTGTAACGTATGTACCTGCGCGGAATACTGTTTTTTTATCGATTGCATTAGCCTGGGCAGAGGTGCTGGGAGCAGAAAATATTTTTATAGGTGCAAGTTCAATTGATTATTCTCATTACCCCGATTGTCGTCCTGCTTTTTTTGAGGCTTTTCAAGCTTTGGTACGTCTTGCTACTAAAGAAGGTGTGGAGGAAGGTCTGTCTTTCAGAATAGAAACGCCCTTACTGCATTTAACAAAAGCGCAAACGATTAATTTGGGGCGAGAATTGGGTGTGGATTACAGTATGACGGTTTCATGTTATCAGTTAAATGAACGGGGTGAGGCGTGTGCTAGCTGTGATAGTTGCACATTAAGAAAAAAAGGTTTTTTGGAAAGCGGTGTGACAGATCCAACGCATTATGAGAGGAAATAAATTGATGAAAACGCGATTTTGCCCCAGTCCCACGGGGCATTTGCATTTAGGGAATATGCGCACGGCATTATTCAATGCATTATTTTCAAAAAAAATGAATGCTACATTTTTGTTGCGAATTGAAGACACGGATAAGGCGCGTTCTTCAAATGAATTCACAGAAAGTTTAATACAAGATTTGCATTGGCTGAGTTTATCTTGGGATGAAGGGCCTGAAGTGGAAGGGCAATTAGGGCCTTATTTTCAATCGCAACGCCAAGCGATTTATGATCATTATTATCAGCAGCTTGAAGAAAAAGAATTAGTTTATCCTTGCTTTTGTAGTGAAGAAACCTTGGTGATCACACGCAAATTGCAATTAAGTCGAAGTCAACCTCCGCGTTATCCTGGTACTTGTTGTGCATTATCAAAAGAAAAAATTTTAGAATTACGATCGCAGAAAATACCAGAAAGTTTGCGATTTAAAATTCCAAAAGGTGAATGGATTGAATTCACAGATTTGGTGAAAGGACCCCAAAAATTTAAAAGTGATGATATTGGAGATTTTATTATTCGTCGTCATGATGGCACGCCACCGTTTATGTTTTGCAATGCCATTGATGATGCGTGTATGCAAGTGACACATGCTTTGCGAGGCGAAGATCATCTAACGAATACGCCCAAACAACTTTTAATTTTAAGAGCATTGGGATTAGTGCCACCGCAATACGGACATGTTTCTTTGATTTTGGGCAGAGATGGCAGCCCGCTTTCAAAACGTAATGGAAGTCGCAGTATTAAAGAATTACGTGAAGAAGGGTTTTTGCCTATTGCGATCATAAATTATTTATCGCGCTTAGGGCATTATTATGAAAACCCTCACTTTATGGAGCTGGAAAAGTTGACTGAGTTTTTTTCTTTGAAAGCCTTGAGCGTATCGCCTGCGCGATTTGATCTTGATCACCTATTGCATTGGCAGCGTGAAGCAATTGCGCATGCAAGTCTTGATGTGTTAGGAGCCTGGTGTCATAAAAAAATAGAAAATCTTGTTCCCAAAGAACAAATAACAGATTTTATGATGGCGATTAAAGGAAATATTTTATTTCCGCAAGAAGCTGAACAATGGGCGCATATTATTTTTGATGATCAATTAATTTTAAATGAAGAAGAAAAACAAATTTTACAAGCAGCGGGAAAGCTTTTTTTTCAAGAGGCCCTAACATTATTACCCAGTCACAAAGAAAATTTTAAATCTTTAAGCGAAGCCTTGAGTCAAAAAACAAAGAAAAAGGGGAAAGAATTATTTTTGCCATTACGCATTTTATTGACAGGAAAAAAACATGGGCCTGATATGATGTCCTTATGTCACTTACTAGGAGAATCTCGAATGAGAAAACGAATTGAAGCGGCGTGTGAGTTATGTTAAAAATTTACAACACGCTGACACAAAAAAAAGAAATTTTTAAATCCTTGGTAGATAAAAAAATTAATATGTATGTTTGTGGAATGACAGTTTATGACTATTGTCATTTAGGCCATGCGCGCGTCATGCTTGTATTTGACGTTGTCGTGCGTTATCTACGTTCCCAAGGATTTGAGGTCAATTATGTTTGTAATATCACAGACATCGATGACAAAATTATTCAGCGTGCGCATGAAAATAAAGAAACGTTTCAAGAGCTGACGCAACGTTATATTCAAGCTTTAGAAGAAGACATGAAAGCCTTAGGTGTGATTTCGCCCACAAAGCAACCCCGGGCGACATCCTATATTGCTGAAATGCAAGCTTTAATTTCTGTTTTATTAGAAGAAGAGATCGCCTACAGAGCGGTCAGTGGCGATATTTATTATGACGTAAAAAAATTTTCTAGCTATGGAAAATTATCGCATCGTCATTTAGACGAATTGCAAGCAGGCATTCGTGTTGAAGTATCGGAAGATAAAAAAAATCCTTTAGATTTTGTTTTATGGAAAATGGCTAAGCCGGGCGAGCCTGCTTGGGATTCTCCTTGGGGGCGAGGGAGACCGGGTTGGCATATTGAGTGTTCAGCAATGTCGATGCAATGTTTAGGTGAGCATTTTGATATTCATGGTGGAGGATTTGATTTGATTTTTCCGCATCATGAAAATGAGATTGCGCAATCAGAAGGGGTGACACACAAAACATTTGCGAACACATGGATGCATGTAGGCTATTTACAAGTGAATAAAGAAAAAATGTCAAAATCGCTTGGAAATTTTTTCACGATACGAGACATATTAAAAAAATATCATCCTGAAGTGATTCGTTATTTTATTTTATCCAGTCAATACCGAAGTCCTCTGCATTATTCTGAAGAAATTTTAAATAATGCGCAGCTAGCGTTAGAGCGTTTATATTTAGTTTTGCGTGAATTTAATTTAAAAGAAAATATAAAACCGGCTTCTTCGAGATTTCGAGAGCGTTTTTTATCGAGCATGAACGATGATTTTAATACCCCTGAAGCTTTAGCTGTATTGTTTGAGATTGCCAGAGAAATTAATCGCATAAAAAATGAAAATGAAGAAGAAGCAAAAATGTTGGCGTATGAATTAAGAGAAGAGGCTGCTATTTTAGGATTATTAACAGAAGAGCCTTCGAATTTTCTGCAAAAGTCATCAAAAGAGATAGATGTTAAACGGATAGAGATGTTAATTCAGCAGCGAGTTCTGGCTCGGCTTGAAAAAGATTGGAAGCAAGCAGACAAAATTCGTGATGAGCTTTTTGCTTTAGGCGTAGTGATAGAAGATGCAGAAGGTAAAACGCGCTGGCGAATTCAATAAAAATGACTCAGGGTTACGTTGTGCTTCGCACAACTGACCTTGGGCAGGTCTTCGACCTGATAGACTGTCATTGCGAAAAAATGCGTCCTATTACTTCGAAAAAAATAAGATGATTCACGCATTTTTGAAGCAATCCAGCCTGCTATTAAATAAGAACTCGATTGGATTGCCGCGAAAAACACGAGAAAAATCTCTCTTCTTTTTGAAACAAGGGGTGTGTTTTTCTCGCAATGACATTTCATCAGGCCGAAGGCCTGGCAACGAAGTTTAGGTTACTGTGTTGAAGTCAAAGTTTGATTTTTGGTTTTCAGGCCGAAGGGCCTGGCAACGAAGTTTAGCCCAGCCTAAAGGCGAGCTTGCTCGCCGCAAGGCTGGGAATGATTAGAACAGATGTTAGCGCTGAAAGCGCGAAACAAAATCATTAGCGAGCTATTTCCAGCGTGACTTCTTTTGCATTACTGATGCAGCCAATTTTACTGATTTTTAATTTTATATTTTTCAAATCAAAATTATTTTTTAAAAAAGCAACGACTTGTTCTGCGAGTGATTCTAAAAGTAAAAAAGATCGTGTTTCAATAAATGTTGTTAATTCGCAAGCGAGGCGGCTGTAATCGATGGTATCGTCAAGGGAATTACTGGCCGCCGCTTTTTTAATATCGAGTGTAAACTCAAGATCAATTAAAATTGTTTGTTTTATTTTTTTTTCAAAAGGATAGAGCCCTAAAGTAGTTTCTAGTTTGAGTTGTGTAATCTTGAAAGTATCCATAATTTGCTTTGAAATAGAGTTTAATCGGATTACAATAACCGTTGCCTGTTTCTAAGACAAGCGTTTTTAGATTCTGCAAAAGGACCTGCTATGAAAAAACATTTTTTGATTTTTCTTGCGTTGTTATCTTCTTTATTTTCTTGTTTTACCTTTGCGATGGAAGAGCCATCTGTCTGGAGATTTGATGTTGCGCCTTATCTTTGGGCGATCAATATGAATGGTCGTAATCAAGTAGCGGATAAGACAATCCACATTTCTGAAAATTTTTCAGATTTATTTAAACAATTAAATTGGGGTGGGATGTTGTGGTTAGATGTTTATTACAAAGAAAATCTGGGCTTATTTTTAAATGGCGTTTATACGTCTTTATCTAATTCACAAAGCACCGATCTTATTAGTTTAGATTCCACCAATAATTATGGTGTTTTTAACGCCGGACTTTCTTATAAATTATTTAAAAAGAATTTAAACATATCAAGCAGTAATCGTATTGAGCTTGAGCCTTATGTTGGAGCACGCTATACCGTCAACAACACAAACATAAAAGTTGTGTCTACCCGAATCAGCGTATCAGAAAACCATCATTGGACGGACCCTATTATTGGTGCGCGCTTTAATTATTTTTTTCTAACACGCTGGCAATTTACTTTATCTCTAGATGCAGGAGGAACCAATTCAAGCACAGATAAAAGTTATGATTTGTGGGGTATTCTCGGTTACAAACCTTGGAAAACCACGACGATTTTTTTAGGATATCGTGATCTTTATCAAGTCTATGAGACGGGTAGCAATCTTAAGAAATTCGAGTGGGACATGAGATTATTTGGCCCTGTATTAGGCATTGGTTTTAGATTTTAATAAGATTGCTGTACTAGATTCGTTCTTATTATTGAAAAAATACCCCTAATAAACTTGATAAACTATATATTTTATTCCATAATTTTCATGAGAGGAAATAATTAGGACAAAAGATATAGTATGAAAAGCAAACTTGGCGGATTAACGAGGGTAGGTCGTGAATTATTAGGTAAGCTTTTAAAGGATTCAAAAGAAAGTTTCACAGTCAAAGAAGCTTCCCAAATTTTAAATGTTAGCCGATATCGTGCTGCGTCTCTTCTTGCGATGTGGGCCAGACATGCTTGGGTATATCGTATTCGAAGAGGGCTTTATATTCCTATCCCTCTTCAATCTACTTCTACCGAAGTTACGCCTGAAGAACCTTGGCTTATTTCACACAAGCTTTTTTCACCTTGCTATATTGGAGGTTGGACAGCTGCCCATCATTGGGGTTTAACGGAACAGTTATTTAATTCAATTTATGTGATGACCACTAAAAAAGTTCATCAGCGAGAGCAAGCGCTGAGCGGAGTCGTTTTTAAAGTTAAGACTATTCTTCCAAAAAGAATTTTTGGTACTAAATTTATTTGGATCGGAAAAGTAAAAATTGCTATTTCTGATCCGAGCAAGACAGTGGTTGATGGGTTAAATGATCCTGCTGTGTTAGGTGGTATTCGAATGGTGGGGGATATTTTATCTGCTTACGTTCACTCTGATGAATTTGATCAAGATAAACTATTTAAGTATAGCAAAGCGATGAAGAACAGTGCCATCTATAAACGTCTGGGTTTTCTTGCCGGATTAATACCACTTAAAAATTCTGTTTCTATTATAAAAGTTTGCAAACGTAATTTAAAATCGGGTTATTCTCAACTAGATCCATCAATGCCCGGAAATCGTTTAGAAACACAATGGAATCTTTGGGTACCTCAGTCATTTAATATTATGGATTAACCATGATACATAAAGAAGAAATCCAAGAAAAAGCTACTGAAAAAGGTGTGGGAATTGACATAGTAGAGAAAGATTACATCCTCAGTTGGGTTTTGGCTGGAATACATAATCATACGTCCACAAAAAATTCTTGGATATTTAAAGGAGGTACTTGTTTAAAGAAATGTTATTTTGAAACGTATCGTTTTTCTGAGGATCTTGATTTTACCTATCGAGGAGAGAGTTATGAATCTACGGAAAAATTTTATAAAAATATATTTATTGAGGTAGCAGAGTGGATTTACAATAATTCTGGCATTGAATTACCACATCAAGGGATTGAATTTAAAATTTTTAAAAACAAAAGAAACTCAATATGTGTGCAAGGGAAATTATCTTATCGAGGTCCTATTCGGCGCAACCGAAGTGTTGCCAGATTACCGCGACTTAAAATTGATCTTACCCTTGATGAACCTCTCATGCTCGAACCCATAATAAAGAAAATAGAATATCCTTATTCTGATAAGTTGGAAGGAGGAAAAAAAATTTTAGCCTATTCTTATGAAGAATTATTTGCAGAAAAATTACGAGCACTTGTGCAGCGCTTACGCCCAAGAGATCTTTACGATGTTATTTATCTTTTTCGGCATCAGAATTTGAATTTAAATATAAGTCTGTTCGCGAATATTCTTCAAAAAAAATGTGATATTAGGGGAATTTTGTTTCCTAAGATAGAGCTAATTGAAAAGCATGAAAATCGAAGACTACTTGAATCCGAATGGAGTATTCAACTGCGTCATCAATTACCAACACTTCCAGATTTCAATTTGTTTTTGGATGAGTTGTCAACTATCTTAAATTGGATTGATGACTCTCGAAGATAAGATGTATCTCGAAGTTCTGTGCAAAATGAAAAATCTGTTATCCACGAGTATATTTTTTTTGAAATGCCACGAGCGTGTTTTTCAATAGCATTGCAACGGTCATAGGTCCCACGCCACCGGGAACAGGGGTAATCCAGCTTGCGCGTTTCTGTGCGTTTTGAAAATCGATATCACCGTAGACTTTATTTTTAATGCGGTTGATACCGACATCAATAACCACTGTATTTTTAGAAATCCACGCGCTTTGAATGATGCCCCTTTTTCCTATCGCAGAAACAAGGATGTCAGCCTCTTTAACAATATTTTTTAAATTTTTAGTTGCACGATGGCAGAGTGTCACGGTGCATCGTTTCATGAGTAACTCGAGCATCATGGGTTTTCCGACAATATTTGAATCTCCAATGACAACCGCATGCTTACCAGGTAAATCGATAGGTAGTGCTTGGAGTAATTCCATGACGCCATAGGGAGTACACGGACGAAAGAGAGGATGAAATTGTGCAAGACGTCCTAGATTATAAGGATGGAAGCCATCAACATCTTTTTTGGGATCGATGCTTTCAATGATGCATTGACTTTGAATAGAGGAAGGTAAGGGCAGTTGAACTAAGATACCATCAATATCAGAACGATGATTCAATTCATGAATGAGTTTTAAAAGTTTTTTTTGGGTGGTGTTTTTAGGTAATAAAAAAGAGTGAGATTGAATGCCCACTTCTTCGCACGCCAAAATTTTATTTTTTATATAGATATGAGAAGCGGCGTCATTTCCTAAAAGGATTGTACTTAAAGCAGGAGGGCGCATGCCTTTTTTTGTTATTTTAGTGATTTGATTTTTTATTTTGGTACGTATGCTTGCTGCAATTTTTTTTCCATCCATGATTTGTGCTTTCATTTGCAGTGTTCCACCTTAATACAAAGTGCGTGAATAGCATGAGGTAGTAAATCACCTAGCGCTGCGTAAATCATTTGATGTTGTTTTACGAGAGATTGATTTTCAAATAAAGGTGAAGTGATGATAAGTGTGTAATGTCCTGCTCCTGCGTGTGCATGCCCTTGGTGGGAAGCAGCATCATCAATGATTTCAAGATAAGAAGGTTGCAAGCTTTGTAATCTTTCTTTCATGAGGCTTTCTGTGTTCATTAGACTTCTTCCGAAACTTGCGTCTTTTACTTTATTTCCGTGTTGCATGGGTTTCTCCGCTGCTCGAAACCCATGCGCCCTAAAGCAAAATACACAGGTTTCGAAAGAAGTCTATTTTAAAGTGAAGTCTCTTTTTTTATTGCATGAAGATGCTTTGCCAAAAAAACACTTTGTAAAATTGCAAAAACAAGTGTTAATCCCATGAGCCCAAACAATTTAAAGTTAACCCAGATATCAGTTGAGAATTGGTAGGCAACAAATAAATTTAATCCACCCACGAAAATAAAAAAGAAAGCCCATGATAAATTGAGTCGTTTCCATAAAGAAAGCGGTAATTGTATGTTTTTTTCCATGAAATATTGTACTAATGGTTTTTTTCCAAAATAGTGAGTAAACAAAAAAACAAGGGCGAAGATCCAGTTGATGGCAGTGGGTTTCCATTTAATGAAGAGCTCATTATGAAATGATAAGGTTGCACCTCCGAATAAAACGATGCAGCCCAGTGTAATCAGTTGTAAAGTATCCACTTTTTTATGCTTAAACCAGTGTATTGTGAATTGTCCTAAAGAAGAGAGAATCGCAACGCCTGTCGCACAGTAAATGCCTGCAAATTTATAGGCAATAAAGAATAATAAAATGGGAAGAAATTCGTAAAATAGAGTCATGATGTTTAAGCGATCTTTGAAAGTTATGCTATGATTTAGCAAAAAATGAATAGTATAACATTTGTTTTTGTTTCTTATCCAGAATTAAGGTCTTTATTAACCTAATATGAGTCAAATTTTTAAAATCCATTCACAGAACCCGCAAGCCCGCTTGATTGCACAGGTTGTTCATGTGCTAAAAGCAGGCGGGGTGATCGTTTATCCCACGGATTCGGGTTATGCCTTGGGATGTCAACTCGGTGACAAAGCTGCCTTGGAGCGTATTCGACGTATCCGTAATTTGGGAAAAGAACATTATTTTACACTGGTTTGTCGTGATTTATCTGAACTTGCAACCTATGCACAAGTAGACAATCATATTTTTCGAATTTTAAAGATTTTTACGCCCGGCCCTTATACTTTTATTTTAAAGGCAGCACGTAGTGTACCTCGTCGTTTGCAAAATCCTCGTCGTAAAACAGTCGGATTGCGTATTCCACGAAATAATATTGCCTTAGCCATCTTAGAAGCTTTAGATGAACCTTTAATGAGTACAAGTTTGATTTTACCTGATACAGAAGTGATGGCTATTGAGCCGGAGGCAGTGAAAGAGTTATTAGGAAGTAAAATAGATTTAATTGTTGATGGTGGTTTTTGTGGGTTAGAGCCAACGTCTGTTATTGATTTTGTTGAAGGTGAGCCGAAAGTTATTCGTAAAGGTAAAGGAGATGTAACACCTTTTCTGAGAGGTGAACTGTGAATTTAAATTATCTTGACTTTGAGCAGCCTATTGTAGAACTTGAATCTAAAATTGAAGAATTACGCCATGTTGGAAATGATTCTGATATTAATATTTCAGAAGAAATTAATCGCTTACAGCATAAAAGTAAAGCGCTCATTAAAACAATTTTTTCATCGCTGACGCCTTGGCAAATTGTGCAGTTAGCACGTCATCCTCTGCGCCCTCATGCTCTGGAATATATCGAACGTATTTTTACAGAATTTGATGAATTGCACGGTGATCGTCAAATAGGAGATGATCCTGCCATCCTAGCTGGGATAGCGCGTCTAGAAGGGCAGCCGGTGGTGGTGATTGCTCAAGAAAAAGGGCGCAGTACCAAAGAAAAAATTTTTAGAAACTTTGCCATGCCTCGTCCTGAGGGTTATCGCAAAGCTTTACGTTTAATGGAGATGGCGGAAAAATTTAGACTACCACTTTTTACTTTGATTGATACCCCAGGTGCTTATCCTGGGATTGATGCAGAAGAGCGAAATCAAAGTGAAGCCATTGCAAGAAATTTAAAAGTGATGAGTCGACTTCGCGTCCCCATTATTTCAGCGGTTATTGGTGAGGGAGGTTCAGGAGGTGCTTTAGCCATAGGTGTTGGAGATTGGATTATCATGTTGGAATACAGCATTTACGCTGTGATTTCGCCAGAAGGCTGTGCTTCTATTTTGTGGAAAAGTGCGGAAAAAGCGCCTGCTGCTGCAGAAGCGATGAATTTGACGGCAGATCGTTTAAAAGATTTAAAACTAATCGATCAAGTGTTACCTGAGCCGCTGGGAGGGTCGCACCGCGATATAGAAGATATGGCCAAGCGTCTTCGACAAACCTTTATATCGCGTCTTGAGATATTAAAAGAATTGTCTATCGATGAACTAATTGAAAAACGTTATTCTCGACTGATGTCGATGGGTTTGTAATTTGAATTCAAACATTCAATCTTTAATTCAAAAAATTCCTCAAGAGAAAACACTATGGGTGGCTTATAGTGGGGGCGTAGATTCGCACGCATTATTACACTTTTTATCACAACAATCTTTTCCTCATAAAATACGCGCAGTGCATGTCAACCATGGTTTAAGTCAATTTGCTGCGTCATGGACGCAGCATTGTCAAAAAGTATGCGATGATCTATATATCCCCCTGACGGTTGTTTGTGTCGATGCACGTGCGCCTAAAGGAAAAAGCCCTGAAGAATATGCACGAGAGCAACGTTATGATGTATTGAAAAAGTTGTTAACATCCCAGGATGTTTTGTTACTGGCGCATCATCAAGATGATCAATCTGAAACTTTGTTATTACAGCTGTGTCGTGGTGGCGGACTGCCTGGATTGGCTGCCATGTCGGAGGGAAAAAAATTAGGGGAGATTACGTTGCTACGTCCTTTATTATTTTCTGCGCGTGAAGAAATTTTAAATTATGCTCATTGCCATCAATTAAATTGGATTGAAGATGATAGTAATGAAAATGTTAGTTTTAATCGAAACTATTTACGACACAAGATTTTTCCGCTTTTAAAGGCGCGTTGGCCAAGCATCTCACGTATGCTATCGCGCACTGCTTCGCATTGTTCTGATGCACAACAACTTTTGAATGAATTAGCAGAAATGGATTTTGCACAAGGAAATCAAGACGGCACCGTGAGCATTTCTGGTATTTTAAAATTATCAAAATTAAGATGTATGAATGTACTTCGTTATTGGATAAGAAAAAAAAAATTCTTATTACCAAGTGAAATTCAACTTCATGAAATTGTAAAAACTTTATTGCTTAGCCGACGTGATGCTATGCCAGAGATAATTTTGCCGAATTTTGTTTTGCGGCGATACCGTGATGACCTTTATCTTTTGCCTTTGGGTAAAAATAAAATAGAAGAAAATGTTTTTTGTTGGGAAGAGGGGCAAACTCTATTATTACCAGGTTATGGCAAATTGATTCCTAAGAAAGAAAAAGAGTTGTTTGTGCAACGACTATTTATATCGAAATCTAGATTTGATAAAAATTATAAATTGACGGTTCGTTTCCGAGAGGGTGGAGAACGATTTCATCCTGCTGGGCGTTTAGGTTCGCATCCATTAAAGAAACTACTGCAAGAGTGGGGGGTGCCCCCCTGGGAGCGATCGCATATTCCTTTAGTTTATGTGAATGATGCGTTAGCGTGTGTTGTTGGAAAAGCGGTTTCAATCCATTTCATGAAAAACGAAAATAAACCTGAAGAGGAAGGAACATATATTGATTTTCTATTTGAGAGGGAGTGATGAAAACAGTCATTAATTTTATACCTTTGGTAGGGTATATTTTGGTGGGAATTTCGATATTAAGCATTAATGTTTATTACCCTTTCTTGATTTTTTATACACCGTACGTTAACTGGATTGCAGTGATAGGATGTTTGTTGTTGTTATTAACAGAAAAGAAGAAGATAAAAATTCATTTTTTTAAAAACAAGCAACAATCGTTTTTTTATTTTAAAATAATTTTATTTCAATGTTGCTTATTATTAACATATTTTATTACCACGATGCTTTTTTACAAAATCACTTATCCGAAAGCATTACCCATTGAGTTTGTTTTTGATGTGAAAGCATTATCGGAAAAAATTCTTTTTTCATACGGCATTTTCCCTTGGCCTTTATATGGTTTGTTGGTTGTTGCGTTTGCGCATCGTTTTTTTAATGAAAGAAAAATAGTTTCACTGGGGCGAATTATTCGGCATATTGTTCCGCATCGAAAAGTAGGGATTGTAACGATAGCGGCGCATATTTATTTTCGTCGAGGCTTGTTTTTGGCTTTGGCGTTTACTAGCATTTTCTTTACTATTTATCTAGCACAACAAATTTTGCGTTATTGGGACATTTCTTTGGAGATGGGATTAAATTTCAAAATGTTTTTGATTTGCAGCGCGCTTATGATGCCTTTTGGATTACCTGTGGTAAATGATTTTTTTAAAAAAATACATCAATATTTTAATTTTGGGGATATTTTTATTTTTGTTTTCATTTTCTGCTTAAGTATTATTGTTTTTTTGAGTATTTTTTTAGAAAGTGCCACACCTGCTTTTCATGAAGTGCCTTACTATAACTCAAATCTTACTTTATTGAGGTTCCCCCCTGAGAATAGATTAAATGAATTAATGCTTTTTACTTTATGTTGGTTTTTGGCGTTAGCATTACCCTTTTGTTGGTATATTGCCCGATTATCACCGGGGCGAAATTTATTTCAGATGATTATAGTGCTCTTCTTTGTCCCCTGTTTTTTTATGTTAATTTCGTTTATTCCGAGTGTCGCTGATTTTTTGTTATCGATATTGATGCGAATTTTTCAAAGCCCAAGAGATTTGATTATTTTAATTTTATTGAGTTTAATTTCATTAAATTTATTTTTTAGAAATAAAAGAAATGTTTTTGGCATTTGCTCTACAACCATTAAACGTCTCTCTTCGAACGCAGCAATGACTTTCATGAAATACATTGTGATTTCCATGGCGCTTTACCTTTTTTTACAATTTCGGATGTTTTATTATTTTGCTTTAGTGATGGTAGTCATGTGTTTGCTATACCTAATATCTTGCGTACTTTCGTTCTTAAAACATTTGCATTTTGACTAAAATTTGGTAATGATGGAAGATTGTCCTTGTATTAAAAGGTTTTATGGCACAGGTTCACCGAGGTGCAAGAGGATTGTTTTATCCCTTTCTTGTTTTTTCTGTTGCAAGTTTATTTTATTTTTATGATTTTTTTCTGGCTGTTTTTCCCAGTGCCATGGCGCCTGACTTAATGCGTGCCTTTAAGATTGATGCGCAGGGGCTTGGGTTTTTGCAAGCTTTCTTTTTTTATGGCTACATGCCCATGCAAATCCCGGCGGGTTTATTGTTTGATCGTTTTGGTGTACGGCGTGTTTTAGTGACGGCCAGTGCAATCTGTGCTTTCTCGCTTCTTGTTTTTGCATTTACGACAGATTATCGCCTTGCTTACTGCATGCGTTTATTAATGGGGTTGACGACGGCATTTTCTTATGTAGGTGCAGTATTGATTGCAACCTTATGGTTTCAGCAACGTTATATTCCGATGATGGCGGGATTTGTTCAGGTTATGGGAGGAATAGGCGCTATCATGGGAGAAGCACCTATATCCATGATGGTTAATCATTTTGGGCAACGACATGCCTTATTGTTAGTGGGCATGGTGGGTGTATTGATTTCAATTTTATTTTGGTTATTGATCCACGATCATCCTGACTCACATCACCATACTTATGCAGAAAGAAAGTTTACAGAAATTCAAAAATTAAAAATTATTTTTAGTCGCCCACAAAACTGGTGGAATTATCTTTTTGGTTTTGGCATTTGGGCGCCTATGTCCATCTTTTCGATCACCTGGGGCGTGTTATTTTTACGTTCTGCTTATGCATTTAGTAATGAAACGGCCGCATTATTTATGTCGCTCATTTGGATTGGCATCATGGTAGGCGGGCCGTTTTTGGGTTGGTTATCGGCATTTAGTTTAAAGCGGAAACTTCCGATGATAATAGGTTCGGTCACGGGTTTAGTTGTTTCATTGATTTTGTTTTACGGTCCTCGTTTGTCCCTGACAGGTTTAGGCGTATGTCTTTTTTTATATGGACTGGCTTCAGCATCTCAAGCGGTAGGTTTTGGTATTGCAGATGATAATAATGAACCCGAAGTAATGGGCACTGCCTTTGGTTTTGAAAATATGTCTTATGTTACAGCTGGACTCACCCTTGTTCCTTTCATCGGTTATTGGTTGAAAACACATTGGTTGGGTCAAATGGCAGAAGGTGTTCCCTTTTATACAGCGGGTGAATTTCGAAATATTTTATTTTTAAGTCCTTGTTGTTTTATGTTGGCTTTCCTTGTCACTGTTTTTTTTATTAAAGAGACGAATTGTAAACGCAAGGTGCTATCTTTGAACGTGAATGCTAAGAAATAAATTTAAAGTTTCGCGTTTAAAATCAAATTCTCCAAACCATAAAGTAATTGCTCTAGCATCATGACCTTGCGCATCGCCAACAATAATCCTGGCATAAATGCAGCGCGATTAAAGGTGTCATGTCGTATTGTTAAAAGTTCGTGATGACCTCCAAATAATATTTCTTGATGAGCCACCAAACCGGGCAAACGTACAGAGTGGATAGGCACTTCTTTCCCTTTAAGATCCATGAAAGAAACTGTTTTGAGTGCTGTTCCTGAGGGGGCATCTTTTTTATTGTTGTGATGCATTTCAATGATTTCACAGTTTGGAAAGAAATTAATAGCTTGTTTTGCCAGAAGCATCATCAATGCTGCTCCGAGTGAAAAATTAGGCGCGATGATGCCTCCTAGTTTTTTTTCATTGCATAAGGTTTGTAATGATTTAATTTGCGCAAGAGACAACCCTGTTGTGCCGATAACGGGATGTACATGGTGTTCAATGATCGTTTTTGTATTTTCATAAGCAACAGAAGCGCAAGTGAAATCCACAGCAATTTGTGCTTGAGTGTCAGATAAAGCTTTTGCTAGATTTGCTTTTCGGTTTAATTTTTCGACGATAATAAAATCAGACTCACCGCTAATCGCATGAACGGCTTCTTGTCCCATTTTCCCTGTGGCCCCATTGATAAGGACGCGCAAAACATTATTCGTCATCGATATCCTTGCGTTTTTTATTTCGATTGGATTTATGGTGATGTGGAAAAACACCTGTACCACGAGAAGTAACAGCTTGTTCAAACAATTGTAGTTTATATTTTTTTTCTTGGTCTAACAAAGGGTTCTGTTTTTTTTGAGGAAGTGTGACAGCAATTTTGCCTTCAGAGATAGAAACAGAAAATGCTTTTTTCTTTTTTCTGCTTGCAAAAAATAGTTTTGCTTTTTCTGAAACTTTAAGTAAAGGTGTGAGTTCGTCAGAAACATCCAAATTGTTTTGATTTATTCCCTCTCTAAAGAGTACACCGCTGATGATGCCCAATGTGGCGCCTAAGAGCGTACCCAAGTCGAGGTAGATGATTGTTCCTATGCAGGCACCCAGTGTGCCACCGATGCTGCCATACAGGACAAGATCAAGGGCAGGTAAGCTTGCGGTGGGATTGTTTGGTTTTTCCGTTTTTTCCTGAGGTGCTGCCATAGCATTCTTTCTGTGGGAAGGATTTGTGTTTAATTATAGATTAAATAACGTGAGTTCGACATAAAAACAAGAGAATCTTCTTGACTTGATCTTCTGAGGAGGAGTGGTCATCATGCTGCTTTATGTCTTGTTGCAACACAAAAATACTTGTTTTGCGTAAGTCTTGTGTTCCCCTTTTTTTATTATTTGGAGTTTAGGCATGAGGGTATTAGTTTCAATAAAACCCGTACTTGATCCAAGCATGAAGCCTCGTTTAAAACCCGAAGGCGCAGGGATAGACTTAAATCAAGCAAAGAGGATTATAAACCCCTTTGATGAGATTGCATTGGAGGAAGCGCTTCGACTGAAAGAATCGGGGAAGGCAACTGAAGTGGTGATTGTTTCAGTAGGGAATTTACAAGCACAAGAGACTTTACGGCATGGTCTTGCTTTGGGGGCAGATAGAGCCCTTCTGATTCAAACAGAGCGTTATTGTTCATCTTTGATGATTGCGAAAATTTTAAAAGCGATGGTATTAAGAGAATTACCGGCGCTCATGTTTTTGGGGAAACAGGCAATTGACACAGACAATAATCAAGTCGGACAAATGCTTGCTGGATTATTAAATTGGCCGCAAGGAACATTTATTTCTCGTTTAGAATTACAAACGAATGAAATCATGGTGACCCGAGAACTTGATGAGGGGCTTGAAACATTGAAGCTAAGATTGCCTGCTGTAGTTACGGTAGACTTACGGTTAAACACACCACGCTATGCTAGCTTACCCAATATCGTGAAAGCCAAACAAAAGCCTTTAACTGTCATAACATTGGAAAGTTTGGATCTTAGCTTAGCAGAACCAAATTATAAAATCGTAAATACTTCTTTACCTATTTCTTCTAGAAAAAAAATAAAAGTAAATTCAGTACAAGAACTTATTGAGAAATTAAAAAAAGAGGCAAAAGTATTATGAAGGTGTTAGTGATAGCAGAGTATGAACGTCAGCGATTGAAACCATCTTTTTTTTCTGCATTGACTGCTGCCAAGCAATTATCTCCTGGCAATGAAATTGATTTATTTGTTGCGGGCTTTGAGTGTAACGATTTGCTTCAGGTTATAAAAAAAATAAATGTTAAAAAAATCATTTTAGTAGATGATAAGAAATGTGAACATCAACTTGCTGAGGTGGTGGCAGACCTTATTTCAAAGGTTGCTATACATTATGATTTTGTAATCATGTCTGCAACCACCTTTGGAAAAAATATTTTGCCTCGTGCTGCTGCATTATGTGATTGTACGCTTATTGCAGATGTGGTTCAGATCATTGATCCGGCAACATTTGTTCGTCCTATTTACGCGGGAAATGTTTTAGAAACGATACAAACAAGTGAGAAAATTAAATTTCTAACAATTCGTGCTTCTGCATTTGAACCGACGCTTATTGAAAGTGATATTGAAGCAGAAGTGGAATGTATAAAAGAAGATTTAATTTCCTCAAGGCAAGATATTGTTTTTATTTCTTCTGAGTTAACAGAGCAGACGCGTCCGAGTTTAGAAAGTGCACGTATTGTTGTTTCTGGAGGACGTGCCTTAAAAAGCAAAGAGAATTTCAAATTAATTGAAGATTTGGCGGACAAGTTGCATGCTGCGGTAGGTGCAACGCGCGCGGCGGTAGACGCGGGTTTTATATCAAATGATTTTCAAGTAGGTCAAACGGGGAAAATTGTTGCGCCTCAATTATATATTGCGATTGGTATTTCAGGTGCAATACAACACTTGGCGGGCATGAAAGAAAGTAAGGTCATCGTTGTGATAAATCAAGACCCGGATGCGCCTATTTTTAAAATAGCGGATTATGGTTTAGTAGGTGATTTATTTCAGATTATTCCAGCATTGATCAATGAATTAGAAAAATGTAATAAAACATTAACTTGAGGTTTTTACAATGAAATTATGTCATTTTGAAGCAGGCGGGCAGCAGCCTTTATTTTTAATTGCAGGTCCTTGTGTTATTGAAGGAGAGGCACTAGCGATTGAGACGGCGGGAAAATTAAAAGAAATTTGTTTAAGGTTAAACATCCCGTTTATTTACAAATCTTCCTTTGACAAAGCGAATCGTTCCTCGATCAAAAGTTTTAGAGGGTTAGGGTTAGAAGAGGGATTGCGAATTTTACAAAAAGTAAAAGACACTTTTAAAATTCCTGTATTAACGGATGTTCATGAAGACACGCCATTAGAGGAAGTTGCCAGTGTTGTTGATGTTTTACAAACGCCGGCTTTTTTATGTCGGCAAACTAATTTTATTTTGAAAGTAATGTCGCAAAACAAGCCTGTTAATATTAAGAAAGGGCAATTTCTTTCGCCTTGGGAAATGACGCATGTTGTTGAGAAAGCGCGATCAAGTGGGAATCACGCTATTTTAGTTTGTGAACGAGGGTTTTCGTTTGGATATAACAATCTTGTTTCAGACATGCGTTCACTTGCGATTATGCGACAAACGCATTGTCCTGTTGTATTTGATGCGACGCACTCTGTGCAATTGCCGGGAGGATTAGCTAATAGCACGGGAGGCACTCGGGAAATGATACCTGTATTAGCGCGTGCTGCAGTAGGTGTAGGCATTGCGGGTTTATTTATGGAAACGCATCCAGAACCAGAAAAAGCATTAAGTGATGGTCCAAATGCATGGCCTCTGAATCAAATGCAGGCGTTACTTGAAGTCATAAAACAGATTGACACAGTCGTTAAAAAACAAATTGAGATCACATGTTGACTGTGATGAATTAGAAAGATAAACTGCGCGCGCTTTCTCAGAAAGAAATGTACGGTAAATAAAAAAAAGAAGTTAAGATCAAGTTAGTTTTTGCGATAAAATTCATTTCCGAAAATGTCTTGCAAAGTATTCTTGACATTTAAATTCGTCAGAGTAAAATGCCATCCTCCTTTTGTGTGAGGAAATGTTCTTTAAAAAGCGAAGTAATAGAGAAAGAAATAGTTGTGGGTGTTTGCATCAGAAAGTTCGTAGATGCAAGTTAACCTCAGCAATGAACTTTGAGAGTTTATTAGTAATGAGGGTTAGGCATCAAACTTGAACGAGTTCTTATTGCATGCAAATGTGATGAGATAACAAGTTTACATGAAGAGTTTGATCCTGGCTCAGATTGAACGCTGGCGGCATGCTTAACACATGCAAGTCGAACGGCAGCACAGTAGAGGGCAACCTTTATGGGTGGCGAGTGGCGGACGGGTGAGTAATGCATAGGAATCTGCCTTAAAGAGGGGGATAACTCGGGGAAACTCGAGCTAATACCGCGTGTGACCGTAAGGTGATAGGAGGGGACCGTAAGGCCTTCCGCTTTAAGATGAGCCTATGTCGGATTAGCTAGTTGGTTAGGTAATGGCTGACCAAGGCAAAGATCCGTAGCTGGTCTGAGAGGATGATCAGCCACACTGGGACTGAGACACGGCCCAG